>PJUA01000023.1_pt1 | contig 232709 bp, 182 predicted proteins | sample 1512151 | NCBI WGS metagenome assembly PJUA01 (sample SAMN08177678, study PRJNA422409) | Soil metagenome, whole genome shotgun sequencing project. | isolation source: Soil enriched on filter paper: beechwood xylan treatment | place: USA: Madison | collected 2015-01-15 | reverse complement strand
TGTTGCTTTTTATCTGGATCCAAGTCATAAATGGCTTGCAAATGCTAAACTGGCTCCCGGAGATGAAAACGAAGGAGAATTTCATGAATACTATGTAACAGCAGAAATTTTTGAAAAAGTTTCTAAAAGAATTGCCAGTAAAAATACCAATGTGCCAAACCCTGATTATAAAAAAGAACCAGAAGCAAAAAAACAAACTCCGGCAGAACAAAAAGGACCATCTAAAAAAGAAACTAAAAAGATAGCACCGTCAGACAAAAAAGTTCAGGATTATCACGAGCAGAAAATTGCTGTGAAAAATGAAATCTCTAAAAATCCTGTCTGGGAAAAGATTAATAGTTTTATGATGGTGGGCGGTGAGGATTCTATTTGGAATAAGAGCCAAGCCAAGCCTAAACTGGTAATTTTTCCATTACTTGTTAAGCCAGAAAATGATAAGGAAAATAAATGGGGAAAAACTCGAAATTGGACTGCAAAGCAAGGTGCTAATATGACAACTTATAATTCTAATAGAGATAGTGGTCAAAGGAAACATGCAGCTAGGGATTTATATACAAACCCTTTTGAAACAGTTGTTGCAATAGCTGATGGTGAAGTATTGGAAGTAAGGTCATTTTATTGTGAGACTCATCAAATTACTATTAGGCATACTTTAAAAGATGGTAGAGATTTTATTATTAGATATGGTGAATTAGATTCAAAAAGTATATTAGTTAAAGCGGGAGAGAAAGTAAGTCAAAAGCAAAAACTTGGTGTAACAGGGAAATTATTAAAATACCTTAAAAATGAAAAGAAATTCGTGCCATTAATGGAGATTAATGATGTAACTGTTTTTATGTTACATTTTGAGCATTATAGTGGAGAATTAAAATTTGATATAGGAAAATCTCCTCTTTCCAATGAATCAAAACCATTTAATAGAAGAAGAGATTTAATAGATTCTTTAGCAATATTACAAGAAGGTTACAATAATTCTTTTGGGGTTAATCCATCTATTAATGTATACGAATCTAGGGAATTTACTGAACATGATGCAAGATTATCGTTAATGAAAATTTATGATGTATATGGAAGAGAAATGGCTGAAGCTATTGAAAGTATTTACCGTTGGGAAGCAGATCATTTTAAGTCTGATCAATATAAAATTTGTGGTTCTGCTGGTATGGAAGCTTCTGGGAATAGTTCTGCTCCAAATTATGGTTGGGATGGTGCATTGTATAAGAAACATCCAGAATATACACCAATTGGTATTTGGGAATCCTTTGAAAATAAAGGAAAAAGTGGTGCAGGTGGTAATACTCAAGATACAGTAAATAAAAAAAAATATATAAAATTTCCTTCAGTAGAAGCCGCTATGATGTATATCGCAGATTTTATCGAACGTCACGAAGGGAATGTTGGAAGATGGCATTCATTAAACCCAAAAGTTCAAGATGATTATGCAAAATCAATCAAAAAGGCAATTCCAAGAATTGTAAATAAATTCTAATAATTATGAAATGCAATTTTATTTATGCAGTTATTATATTTTTTATAAGTATTAGCTGTAAAAAAGAAACATCACTAAAAGAAATTCAATCTAACTCTAAAAAAATCAATGTCGAATATGTAGAAACAAAAAGGAAATTAGATTGTGGTGATATAATTTATCAAATTGTAAAATCAAGTGATCTAAATTTAAAAGATTATAAAGATGAATATTTTGTAAGAATTGAAGAAATTGTAAATGATTCGGTAAGAATTAAAGTGTATGTTGAAAATAATTTATCTGACAACCCTTCACAAAAACAAATTGTTGAAAGTACAATTGCAAGACTTTTATTTTTGCCAAATAAAAAAGAGATATGGGATGTTACTGCTGATCCAGAGCATCCTACGGTTGTGAAGTTTAAATTCAATGATTTTGAGAGTGTTTTTAAATTGTGTGATATTTCTCAAAAAGAAGTTATTGATGAGCTACAAATAGGGAAAAATCCGAAAAGTATAGATTGTAAAACTATAACTGTTGAAATGGGAAAAGGTGAAGAGTGTTTATTTAAAAATACAAATATTGAAGATGTGTATTCAAGTATTATAAGAGACAAAGAAGTTGATGATTATCAATACCTCTTAAAATTAATCCCTAAGAATGATAAAAGTATCCTAATTAATAAAAATGGATTAATTAGTATTGAGTATAAAGTGAACAAAGATAAAGTTGAAACAAAATTTTCCTATGATGGAGGGTTAACGGTAGTCAATATTGAAAATGACAATAACGATGTTAAAAGAACTATAGTTTATTATGTTAATTAAAGTTGAACTTTGATGGTGTTGATTTTTAGCCATATCTTATCCTAAAATAGGTTTGCATTTTTGTGTAAATCTATTTTAGAACAAGACAAGATTCCATGCACGAGCGAGACGCTAGTGCCAGCTACGGGAAAAAAGACAAAATGTTTTTAATGATGCTTTATACAAGTACGGTTGGAAAAGTATGCTTTCATGGAAATATAATGGTAAATGTCAAATCATTCAATACATTATATTGATCATCATCATCATTTGCATGTTCAATCTTTTGAACCTAATTTAAAAAAAATAAAATGAGATTTTTTAAAATTATAACAATCTGTTTTTGGGGATATTTGATAATTTCTTGTAAAAGAGACAATAGTAAGAAAAATGAAATTGCTAAAGAAATAAAAAGTAAATCTGTTACAGATACTTTAATAACTGACATTGATTTAAAAAAAATAGGAAAGGAAATAGCAGGAAGAGAAAAAAAGGACATGATAGACAAATATTATTATGCTATAAACAGAGAAGTTGAAAGACCTGAAATGGCAGATTCATTTATGTCAAATATTGATTCATTGTTTAAAATTTATCATTATAAAGTATTTGTTATAAATAGTATAAAAATTAATTCTTATGTTGTTAAAATACTTTTTGAAGATGCTCAATATATATCAATACTTTTAATACTGAATAAAGAAAATTATCCCAACAATTGTTTAGTAGTTTATGAAAATTTAAAATCAGAAATAAACTATAATTGTTATTCTAAAATTACGAACAATATAATAACTATTAATAAAGTTGGCAATTCAAAAAAAACAATCGAAAAGTATATTATAGAACAGAATAATTTTTTAGAATATTTTGAAAATTCACAAATTGATATTCCAAAATGGGGACAAGAAGAAATTATTTATACAAAAGACGGACAAGATTCTACATATGAATATCAGTATATATTGGAAGGGAAAATAAAAAATCACCTTAAGCATGGTGTTTGGGATGAGAAGAAATACATTCTCCAATACAACAAATCTGTTTGGCTTCATGGTGAATATATAAATGGCTTAAGAAATGGTGAATGGATTTATGATGAAGGAGATCCATTTAGTAAAACGGAAGTCTATGATATGGGAAAACTAATAAAAATATATTAATTAAAAACTTCCTCCGCTACCTTAGCGCTGGCAGGCTGATCATTTTCTCATCTAGTGTGAGCGTCACGCTTGTAATAATTAGTTTTGAATAGATTTCTGAAAAATATTAAATTAATAATTTAGATTGTGTACACGAGCGAGATTCTCGTGTTAGCATGGGTTTAGCATGGGGTGGAGATTGGAAAAGTTTTGTTGATAAACCTCACTTTGAAATGACATTTGGAAAAACAACTCAAGATTTAAGAAAATTGCTTGAAATTCACAATGATTATACTAAGATTCCTTTGTAATTAAAAATTTATGAAAAAAATAGAAAATTTAATTTTTTTAATTGTATTGATAGTGTTGTGTTCTTGTAAACACAAAGAAGAATATCAATACAAAAGCACTATGGTGAAGAAAGATTCTCTACTATTAATTAAAGATACAGCTATATATGGAGAATCATCTGAGGGAACAGAAGCTAAACTATTTAAAAAATTATACAGTTGCGATTCTATAATGAATATAGAAACTTTTGGAGAAATGGGCAATTCAAAATACATATTTAGATTTAATAAAAAAATATTATATGTAAGGCATATTACAAATCATTACCAAGAGCCTATTTATATGAATTCAACTCCCAAAATAATAAAAAAGGATACAGTAATATTAAACAATTCTAACAGAAATAAGTTTACAGCTCTTTTTTACGAATATAAAAGCTATTTTATTAAATCAAAAAACAAAAAAGATAAGAATTTTTTAAATCAAAAGTGGTATGGAACATATTTATTTACCATGAATGAGGATAGTGATGATTGGCGAGACTTACATGATATTTCCATTACCATAAATAAAGATTCTTTAATTTATTCCGCTAAAGGATTTCAGTTATATCAATTGTATAACCTCTCTGTAGTTGAAAAAAATGATACATTAAGATTAACATTTGAAAAAGATTTAAATAATACAAATAGTTGGGCGTTGAAAAAAACTAAAAATTTTGGAATAATTACTTTTAACAATGAGTGCTATAAATGGGTATGTCCATATATTGATATTAGTTTTAATAATGGAAAAAATAGTACTTACATTTTAAAGAAAGAATAAAAAAGGATCTTCTAAAAAAGAAATCAGAGTACTTAACTTTATTTTTTATTAGGAAGAATAGATCTTCCAAAAATTGAGGGTCTTAGTTTTAGCGAAGACACAAGAATTAAAGCCTTGTATTGTTATTATGCTGCAAAAAAATTGACAAAAATTATATGTTTTCCTTTTTTCCAAAATTGGATGATGAGAAATTAGAAGAAGAATTCAAAAGAAACAACTACTAAAACATTCCTGATTTTAAAGAATTATTTGAAGATACTAAAAATGGTGGTATTGGTTTGCCTATGTAAAAGTTAAGTTTAATGCTTTTCAATCTCTGAACTATGCACAAACGAGACGATCGAGCCAGTATGGGGGGAAGAAAATAAAAAGCTTTACGAACGTTTGGTTCAAGCTGAAAAAGATAAAGTTGAGTATTTAGAAAAAATATTGAAGGATAAATAAGTTTTTTTATTCTTTGTGGAATATAGAAAAACCTAATAAAATTTTGATTTTTATTAGGCTTTTTTTGTTGTTTTTAGGTTTTATCTTTTTGCTGCGCGAATGTCTCGCTCGTATCTTTTCGTTCTTGGATTTGTATTGCGTTCACGAGCGGGACGCTCGCGCTAGCAGGAAGACTTTAATTTACATTTTACAAGCTGTAATCCATATTGGGAAAAATATTAATTAAGATGATTCAAAGATTTTATGATTGATTGATAATCTCTGAAAGCTTTGCCGAATTCTTCTGTAAATTCATAGTTGCTAAATTCGTATTCTTCATTCAATCCAGTATCTGTTCTTAGTTTAATTTCGCCATAACGAACAACTGGAATTTGGTAGTTACCTTTAAATCTTTTATCTGGTGTACCATTTTTATTAACCTTTGCCCAAGTTCTATCAATTACTTTCGAATCTCTAGGAACAATACCTGTTTCAGTAAACCTTACATAACTTTGTATGAAAACTATTTCATCAATACCAATTAAGGCAAAATTTGTATTGTTTGAATACATGGCTATAAAGCTTGGATAGAAATATAAATCAGCACCATTCGCATTCTGAAAATATAGTGCATTAAAATCTGATTTTATATCTGGAAGTGATTTTAAGGCGAATCTAACATCCCTCTTTTTTACTAAAGTACTCGCAGAAGATCTTGCAACAACTCTATCTTGATAATGTGCACTTGTAACATCCCAAATTTTTTGTGAAGTTATAAGTTTTTTAAATGCTGCTACAAGAACTTTGTATTTTTCCATGATTTCTGGATCAAATTCTATATCAAGCTTAACAAAACTATTTTCAATTTGTTCTTTTGTTTGTTTTACAGCTTCTTTTTTTGCTTCAATATCTATTTTGATATTTTCAGGAATATTTTTTTTAACCAAACCATACATTAAAAAGTAGCTTAAACCAAGTTTTAATTTTGAAGAATTCAATGAAGTTTGAATTTTTAATAAATCTTTCTTTAAATCTTTTCTTTGTTGACTGGCCATAACAATTGCTTCCTTAATCCCCTGCATATTCTGACTTGTGATTTCATGAATATCTGAACTAAAAATATTGTCAGAAGCCTCTAAAGGATTATAGATTTCTGGTTTTAAATTATTATTTCCTGAACCAGACAATTTATGTCGATTATTAATCCCTAAAACAGGAATATTTGTATTTAAATAATTTCCTGATTTTCCCAAAGTTATACTAGCACCTTTAACTCCTATAGAAGTACTGATACCGCTTTTACTTAAATTTAAATGTACTCCGGGTATAACTTTAATACGTTTACGAAAACTCCAAGCCATATTTTTTATTTTTTAATTAATGAATATTCAAAAATAAAAACATGTAAAGTTTGGAAATTACGGAAAACCATATTTGGTTAATAGCTTTAATTTAAAAACACTTATTAAATTTAATGAGATTCGTAAAGCTTTGCGTACTTTTAGCGATTTGCTCAACTCAATCAAAAGCAAAAAAGTCTTAGCGTACTTTGTGGTAAAAAAAATCTACAAAACACGATAAACAGGATACTGCATATGCGCCTTTTCATAATAAACAGAATGTTTGTAAATCCAATCCAATTGCGCTTCAGGATTTTTAGCAAACTCATGGTCGTTTTGTTTTTTAGTTTCTAATTCTGCTTTTAGAGCTGGATTTTCTTTTAAAAGTTGTCCGGCAGTATCTTCAAAAATATATTCAGAATAATGTTCTTTTTGCTGTAAAATCGGGTCGAAGAAATTCCAGTTAAAAAACGAATCTACGCCTTCTGGTTCAAAAGCTTCTACGAGATATTTTACGCCTTTTTGGTTCGTTGGCACGATGTAATCTCCTTTGGCGAAAGCCATTTTAACGATTTTAGAAGTTATGGTTGTGTTTCTGTGTAAATAATGCCCTTCGTAAGCAGACGGAACTGTTTTAAAATCGGCAATTCTGTAGCTTTCGACTTCTATAATCGTATCGTTTTTAATTTGTTTAAACGAGATATTGTTGTTTTTTAAAAGGTCAATAATATTCCAATATCCTCTCGGAACAATATAAGCCGTAGGAATCACAATTTCTTTAATTGATTTGAATTCTTTAATGTACGGAACGTCTTTTTTATACGGTTTTGTGCGGTCGTAATACAAACGATTTCCAGTTGTAGCGTCGCTTTTTTTGTAACCTGCTTCATAGCCTAAAAACGAAAAAGTTGTGGCTTTTGTGCTGTCCAATTCCCATTTTAAGGTGTATGATTTTTTTGGCTGATATTGTTCTAAATTTTTTACTCTTAAATCTTTTATTTTTTGATAATTCGCATCGGTAAAATCCAAAGTCGATTTCATGTATTCGTAAGTCATTTTTACACGTTCGGCATATTTTTTCAGCATGTGTGTTTCGACCACAAAACCAATTGTGTTAAACAACGAAGTGTAACCCGTTGTATATCGCGGACTATCCACAAACTGCCCAAAACCTTTGTCTGGAGTATCTTTAAACGAATCGACATAAGGCGTAGTTTCGATTTTCTTTTTCTGAAGATCTTTTACCAAAGCCGGCATCATTTCGTTGTTCATAAAATCGCCCAAAACCGTTCCCAGTTTATTATGCTGTGTCATGATATACGTCAATTTGTATTGATAATCAGAACCGTTGCTTACGTGATTATCGATAAAAACATCGGCATTTATTTTCTGGAAAATCTCAACAAAACTTTTTGTATTTCTGGTATCTGATTTCATTAAATCACGGTTCAAATCGTAGTTTCTGGCATTTCCTCTAAAACCATAAATTTCTGGTCCGTCTTGGTTGGCACGCGTTGTCGAATTTCGGTTTAAAGTGCCGCCAATATTATAAACCGGAATGGTAACCAAAACGGTATTTTTTGGCGCTTTTATTTTTCCTGTTGCCAAATCTCTGTAAAACTGCATGGTTGCGTCAATTCCGTCTGGTTCGCCCGCGTGGATTCCGTTATTGACAAACAAAACTGCTTTGGTTTTCTGGATTTTATCAAAATCAAACTCTTTGTCAGGATTAAAGGTAATCATGTGCAGAGGTTCACCAGAATCTGTCAGTCCCATTTCCTTCATTTGAATCGTTGGAAAATCAGCTGCAAGCATTTTAAAATAAGCAATTGTTTCCTGATATGTTGCCGATTGATTTCCGTTTCCTTTCTCAAAAAACGTATCGTATTTTTTAGTGTTTTGCGCAGTAGTGGTTATAGTGAGAAGTGAAAATAGAAATGTAAAAAGTTTCATGGTTTTGGTTTTATAGTAAATCAAATATATAGTTTTTTGTTTCAAGTTTCAGGTTTCAAGTTTGATGTGCGTGGTGTTTTTTTAACCGCAAAGAGCGCAAAGGTTTACGCAAAGTTCGCAAAGTTTATGTTCAAGGCATTGCGAACTTTGCGTTTTTATAAAACCTAGTATATATAATTCCTTGCGCTCTTTGCGGTTAAAAATAAACTTGAAACCTGAAACAAGAAAAACTTGAAACAACTTTTTTGACTACTTTTGCAAAATGAATAAAAATCACCATTCCAACAATATACTTTCGAATTTAGGGATTCAGAGCCTGAACGAAATGCAGGAAACTGCTCAGGATGTAATTCTGAACGATAATAATGTTTTACTGCTTTCGCCAACGGGATCAGGAAAAACGCTGGCATTTTTGCTTCCGGTTTTAGAATTATTACAGCCTGAAATTCTTTCGGTTCAATGTTTAATTTTGGTTCCGTCGCGCGAATTGGGACTTCAGATTGAACAGGTTTGGAAGAAAATGGGAACGCAGTACAAAGTAAACATTTGTTACGGCGGACACTCTATTGATACTGAAATCAAAAATTTAAGCAATCCTCCGGCAGTTTTAATTGGAACGCCTGGAAGAATTGCCGATCATATTGACAGAGAAACTTTTAGAACCGATAAAATTCAGACTTTAATTTTAGATGAGTTTGATAAGTCTCTGCAGTTAGGTTTTCACGAGCAAATGTCTTTTATTATTGGCAGATTACCAAAAGTAAATAAACGGGTTTTGGTTTCGGCAACTTCTGATATTGAAATTCCAAAATATACACGAGTGGTAAACCCAACGGTTTTGGATTTTATTCCGGAAGAAGAGGAGAAAGCAAATCTTTCGATGAAAATGATTGTTTCGCCAAGTAAAGATAAATTAGAAAGTTTGTTTAATTTAATCTGCTCTTTAAAATCAGAGTCGGCTATTATTTTCTGCAATCATCGTGATGCTGCAGAACGCATCAGCGACACTTTAAACGAAAAAGGCATTTATGCTACTTATTATCATGGTGGAATGGATCAGGACGAACGTGAGCGTGCTTTGATTCAGTTTAGAAACGGAAGCATCAGCTACCTCATTACAACAGATCTTGCCGCACGCGGACTGGATATTCCTGAAATGAAGCATGTTATTCATTATCATTTACCTTTAAAAGAAGACGAGTTTACGCATCGTAACGGACGTACAGCACGTATGCAGGCAACAGGAACGGCTTATATTATTGTTCACGAAAGTGAGAAAAAGCTAGATTATATCGATTATGATATGCAGGTTTTAGATGTTAAAAATATAACGTCGATGCCTAAACCTCCGCAATTTCAAACTATATACATTAGCGGCGGTAAAAAGACAAAATTAAATAAGTTTGATATCGTAGGTTTCTTTTCTCAAAAAGGGAAATTAGAAAAAGATGATTTGGGACTTATCGAAGTAAAAGATTTTGTTTCGTTTGCAGCAGTAAAATTCGGTAAGGTAAAAGACCTGTTGAAAGCGGTAAAAGATGAAAAAATGAAGGGTAAAAAATTTAAAATTGAAGTTGCCCGCAACGTTATAAAGAAAGAAGAAGATAAAAATAAGAAATTTTAGCCTTTTTGAGATAGCTGTACAGAGTTATGGTTTAGTTTATGTGCTTGTAAATCAGTTTTTTATAATTTACCGAACAAGATTAACAATTTTGTGTTAAAAAAATAATGATTTGATAGGTGTTTTTTCAATATTTCTGTGTTTTTTTGTTGCAGTAAAATTGTAACCCCAAATTCACTATGAAAAAGATTATTACCATTGCCATTTTGTTCTTTAGTTTTGTTTCGTTTGCGCAAATTAAAGTTATTGAAACAGTTCCTGTAGAAAAATTAGGAAAAGTAAATAATAACTACATTCAGAAAATTGGAGACGAATATACAGTGTATTACACTAGTATTTTAAACGATGATGATTCTTCACCTTTAAGAAAATTTAGTTTCAAAAATGTTAATAATGATTATACTAATCTTTACAACATTATCGTAGGTGGTTTTACAGCTGCTCCGTTATATGACATTAAATTAGAATTGCCAAACAACTATATCTGGTTACACTACACAGGAAACGTTGTTCCAGACAAAGCTACAGTTCAGTTCATGGTTTCCAGCAAAGACAGAGATTCTGCTACAAACAGCGTTTCTGAGCCATTCGTAAAAGATCAAATCAATAAATTATTCCAAAAGTAATTTTTTGTTAGAAACAATATATTTAAAAAGCCCGTTCAGTTTTATGAACGGGCTTTTTTTTGTTTAAGGTTTCAAGTTGATATACCTTGTTTTTGATTTTACCGCAAAGCACGCAAAGTTTTTTTCTAATTTAAGACTTTATAAAAGCGCAAAGTTCGCAAAGCTTTGTGGATAAAACTTTGCGAACTTTGCGTAAATCATTGTGTGCTTTGCGGTTAAATTATTAGTATTCTAAAAAAACTTAGAATCTTAGCGACTTAGAACCTTAGCACCTTTTTAAATCTTCTTCACATACTGTGTAATAATCACAATCTGCTGTCCATCAACTTTTCCTTCGATGTATTCAGCGTTTTCGTGGTCTAAACGAATATTACGAACAGCAGTTCCTTGTTTGGCAACCATGCTTGATCCTTTTACTTTTAGATCTTTAATTAAAACTACAGAATCTCCGTGTTGTAAAACAACGCCGTTACTGTCGCGGTGAACCAGTTTATTTTCGTCATCTTCTCCTTCTCCGGTTGCTTTTGCCCATTCAAGAGTATCTTCGTCTAAATACATCATATCAAGCAATTCCTGAGGCCATCCTGCAGCGCGTAAACGGCTCAACATTCTCCAGGCTGTAACCTGAACCGGAATATTTTCATTCCACATACTGTCATTAAGACATCTCCAGTGATTTAAATCGACATTGTCAGGGTTTTCAATTTGGTCAATACAGGTGTTACAGGCAAATACAGCTTCATCAATGCCTCCTTTTTTAGTTGGAAGTACTTGATAAACTTTTAAATTTTCTTCAGCGCCGCAAAGCTCACATTTAGATCCGCTTCGTTTGCTTAATTCTCTTTCGATACTCATTGTTTGGTGTTTATTTTAAAAATGCGAAATTACTTATAATTTGCTTCGCTGGCAAATTTATGCTTTTGATTGTTGTATATGCGATTGCTTGGTGTTTCGCAATGCCGTTTAGAGTTTTTATTTCTTAACCCGAACCGCATCCGGAACCAGCATTTCATATTCGCCCCCATGACGCAATACATCGCGCACAATGCTCGAACTGATAAAAGAGGTACTTGCGGCTGTCAATAAGAAAACTGTTTCTATTTTAGAAAGTTTTCTGTTGGTATGTGCAATTGCTTTTTCAAACTCGAAATCGGCTGGGTTGCGCAGACCTCTTAAAATGAAATGAGCTTTTTGTTTTTTAGCCAAATCAATGGTTAAGCCTTCATAAGTTATTACTGAAACTTTTGGTTCGTCTTTAAAAGTTTCTTCAATAAAGCGTTTTCTTTCTTCTAATGAAAACATGTATTTTTTTTCGGCGTTTACACCAATAGCAATTACAATTTCATCAAATAAAGGGATTCCTCTTTTGATAATATCTTCGTGTCCAAGTGTAATGGGATCAAACGATCCTGGAAATATGGCTTTTCTCATTTTTTTGAGGTTCTAAGGTTCTGAGATTTTAAGTTGCTATACCAATAGTTATCGGGATTAAGCTTTGCTTTTGGAATTTGGATTTTTATTTTAGGTTATTCTAAGAGTTTTGATTGCTGGAACCCATTCGTCTTTATGACAGATTTCACAGTTTGCGGTTCCTTTTTTTACTTCTTCTGTATGACCGCAGAAAGTACAGGCATAAATCCCGTCTGTTGCAATTATTTTACTTTTTTCATTAAATAAAGCAGGTAGAATTGGCAGACCATGTTTTACTTCTTTATCTTCATAGAAAAACACACTTATTTCGCCGCTTGGCTCAATAAAAGCATGTTTTACCTGTCCTAAATGTTCGATTGATTTTACGCGGAGTTCAGAGAAAAATTCGTCCTGAGCTAAAGTTTCTTTTTTAAAACTCGATACAGAAAATTTACCGTCGTTGATTAAGCATTCGGTTTTACCTTCTATAAATTCTTCAAATTTTTTGCTCTTTCCGGTAAGCCAGGTTACTGAGCGATACAGAATAATAATTACCAAAAAAACAATTGCCGCAGGCACGATTCCAACATCTTCATAAAACATTGGGTCGCCCGCAGCAGAACCTAATGCAATGATAATTACGGTTTCGAAAATAGATAATTGTTTTACGCCTCGTTTACCGGCTAGTTTTAACGTTAGCAGTAAAATGGTAAACATTACTGTCGAACGAAATATTACTTCCAGAAGAAAAACCTCTGGCAGTTCGTTAAAAAAGAGCCTATTCCATTCGAAGATTTCTTTCATTTTTTTTAAGGTGCTAAGGTTCTAAGCTGCTACGATTCTAAGGTTTTGACTTCACTTTGTTCAGTCTGATATTTATAGGTTTAAAAAATTAAGGTGCTAAGATCTTATAACCTTAGCACCTTAGTATCTTAGCACCTTTATGCAAGCGCTAATTCAATTGCATTTGTAAATAAATCTTCCAGAGAAATTCCGGCTGCTTTTGCTTGCTGCGGAATCAAACTTTCGGTTGTTAAACCCGGAATAGTGTTCATTTCAAGCATATACGGTTCGTTGTCTACAATGATAAATTCGCTTCGTGAGAATCCCTTCATTTTTAAAACTTCGTAAGCACGTTTTGCAGTTTCTCCCACTTTTTGAGTCAGCTCGTCTGAGATTCTCGCTGGTGTTATTTCTTGTGATTTTCCTTCGTATTTTGCTTCGTAATCGAAGAAATCATTGTCTGAAACAATTTCTGTAATTGGCAATACTTTGATTTCGCCTTTGTAATTGATTACGCCGACAGAAACTTCAGTTCCATCAAGGAAACTTTCGATGATGATTTCGTTATCTTCTTTATACGCAACTTCAATTGCAATTGGAAGTTCGGCCTCAGATTTTACTTTAGAAATTCCGAAACTAGAACCTGCTTTGTTTGGTTTTACGAAACAAGGAAGTCCAACTTTTTTAACAATCTCGGCAGTATTGATTTCGTCGCCTTTGTTCAAATAATAAGAAATTGCGGTTTTGATTCCGTAAGGTTTTAAAACCGATAATAAATCTCTTTTATTAAATGTTAATGCCGATTGGTAATAATCGCATGAAGACTGCGGCAATCCAATTAATTCAAAATAAGCCTGCATTAATCCATCTTCGCCCGGAGTTCCGTGAATGGCATTGAAAACGCAGTCGAAAGTAATTTTTTCGCCGTTTACCGTTACAGAAAAATCATTTCTGTCAATTGGAAATTCGGCGTCATTTGCGTCTACATAAACCCATTTCTCTTTAAAGATATGAATTCGGAATCCGTTGTATTTTGTTTTGTCAAGATATTGGTACACAACGTTTCCGCTGATAAGCGAAATTTTGTATTCGCTTGAATATCCGCCCATGATGATGGCAATGTTTTTCATTGACTTTTATTTATTTGTTTAATCGTTAATTTGTTTGTTTTTTCTGCGCATTACACAAATTGCCGCAAATTGTTTTTTTTCAATCGGTTTATATCTGTGTCATCTGTGTGCCAATTACATTGAGCGCTCTCTAAGCTTGCGTTCCTGAAAAAGACTTTCCTGTTTTAAACAAAATTATCATTTTTTTTGAAATGAAATACTTTATCTTTGCGTTCATCTAAAAATAAATTTATGAGTTTACGTAAGTATTTAACCAGCCGTGTGTTTTTTTTACAAGTGTTAGGTGCAGCTGCTATTATTGCTGTTTTAGGATATTTGTTTATGCATTGGCTGACGTTTACAACTGATCACGGACACGAAATTGCGGTTCCCAATCTGGCCAGATTAACTGAAGAACAAGTTGAACAAAAACTAGACGAACTGGACTTAGATTATGTGCTTTTGGATAGTGTTGATTACAGAAGTGAATATCCGAAATTTAGTGTTGTAGAGCAGGATCCGCTGCCGGGAACTAAAGTAAAAGTAGGAAGAAAAATATATATTAAAATTAATTCGTCTGGATTCTCATCTGTTAAGATTCCTGATTTAATTGAAAAAACATATCGTGAAGCGGTTCCAACTTTAAAAGCTTTAGGACTTGAACCGGGAACGATTACGTATATTCCAAATCTTGGAAAAGATATGGTTCTTGAAATGCGTTACAAAGGCAGAAACTTAAAAGTAGGAGACCGTGTATTGAAAGCATCTAAAATTGATTTGGTTTTAGGTGACGGAAAAGCGAGTTATGTAGATGACAGCCAGGCAGACAGTACGGCAGTGCCTGTAGAAACCCCACAAGATGAACAATAATATTGAAGAAAATTTAGATCTGGAAGACGAATTATTCGAGCATTACAGATTTGAAGTCCCAAAAGGTCAGGCGTTTTTGCGTATTGACAAATATTTAATGTATTTGATTCCAAATGCCACACGAAATAAAATTCAGAATGCGGCAACAGACGGAAATATTTTTGTAAATGATATTCCGGTAAAATCAAATTACAAAGTAAAACCTTTTGATGTGATAACGATTATGTTGTCGCATCCGCCATTTGAAAATCATATTCTTCCAGAAGATATTCCGTTGAATATTGTGTATGAAGATGATGCTCTTTTGCTGATTAATAAAGAGCCGGGAATGGTTGTGCATCCGGGTCACGGAAATTACACAGGAACTCTTGTAAATGCTTTGGCGCATCATTTTGATAATCTGCCAATGAACAGCAGCGAGCGTCCTGGTTTGGTTCACAGAATTGATAAAGATACTTCTGGACTTTTGGTTGTGGCTAAAACCGAAGCGGCAATGACGCACTTGGCAAAACAATTTGAAGCTAAAACAACAGAACGTGAATATATTGCCCTTGTTTGGGGAAATGTTGTAGCAGACAGCGGTACAATTGAAGGAAATCTTGCCAGACATTTAAAAGACCGCATGCAAATGGCAGTTTTTGCTGATCCTGAGATTGGAAAACCTGCTATTACGCATTATAAAGTTTTGGAACGTTTTGGTTACGTAACTTTGATTTCCTGCAAATTAGAAACGGGTAGAACACATCAGATTCGCGCGCACATGAAACATATCGGCCATCCTTTATTTAATGATGAACGTTACGGCGGTCATTTGATTTTGAAAGGAACCACGTTTACAAAGTACAAACAGTTTATTGAAAATTGTTTTAAAGCATTACCACGTCAGGCGCTGCATGCTAAAACACTTGGATTCGTTCATCCAAATACTGGTGAATTGATGCGTTTTGATACAGAACTTCCTCAGGATTTTCAGGATTGTATTGAAAAATGGCGCACGTATGTGAAATCGCATAATACAGAAGATGATAATTAGATAATTTGTCAATTAGAAAATTAGATAATTTCTTAATATTAAAAAAAAGCTCCCGATTGGGAGCTTTTTTTGTTTTTAAACCACTAAGATATTAAATTAATTAAGCAATACTTAACCGCGCTTTCTAATAAAAGAAAAATTAAGCGCAGAACTTAATTACCTTAATGTCTTAATGGTAAACCTAAACTATTTTTTTACAGCGTTTTAATGCTTAAATCAATTATTTTGGCTTCGCCGTTGGTAAGGAAACCCAGTTTTCCTTTTTGGCTTAAATTGCTCTTTTCAAGAGAACATTCCAGTGTTGTTTTGTTATCTACAGAAAAAAATAACTGATTATTTTGTACTTTAATTTTTATCGTATACCATTTGTTATTCTGCAATTCTAGATTTTTTTTAAACAATGTAGGTCCGCCTCGTTTGCCGTATTCGTCACTGTTTTTATGGTAAACACCTTTTCCTATTACAATGTTTTGATCAATTTGATAAAGATAAGTTCTTATGTAATTTTCTTTATCTGAGTTTAACATGACTTCAAACAAAGATTCTTTGGTCATATTGACTTTAAAATTAATCTCATAATTTTTTGGAAGCTGTTTTTTAGACATCAAAACACCCCAATGAGATGGGCCTCCGTTGCCGATTAAAGTATCGTTTTTGCGAATCCATTCGTTTGAATTGATGCTCCAGTTTGATTTTAATTCTCCAGAATCTGAAAGCTTATATTCTTTCTTTGCTGTTGAAATTGTGCCGGAACATGAAAACAGTAAAAACTGCAGGATCAATATTCCAATTATTTTGAGTTTCATTATGTTTTAATTTAATTCTGAATGGTATTTTATGTTACCAACTGATCCTGTTGGTGCTGGTAAAAGTTCAAATACCGAAGTAGGAGCAAGACCTTGTTCTATTCTGTGAGAAACATATAAAATCGTCACCTTAGTCTGCTGTTTTATGGTATTGATAAGCTGAATTACCAAATCGACATTTTCGTCGTCTAAACCTTCTACAGGTTCGTCCAGAATTAATAAAGGCGGATGTTTTAAAACGGCACGAACAATTAAGGCAACTCTTTGTTGTCCCAGTGTTAAATCTATAAAACGTTTTTTTCTTAAATGACTCATTTCAATTACCTCAAGCCATTGCGAAACTATATTTTGTTGATGTGTTGTCGGCTCTGTATAAAGTCCGATTTGATCGAAAAATCCAGAAAGAATCATTTGCTCCACAGTGTGGCCTTTTTGAAATAAGTCCATCATAGAAGTTGTATAAATTCCGATTTGTTTTTTAATGTCCCAGACACTTTCTCCGGTGCCTTTTTTTCTTCCAAACAAATACAAATCCTGTCCAAAACCTTTTGGATTATCTCCTGTAATTAAGGATAAAATTGTGCTTTTTCCTGAGCCATTAGGGCCAATTAACTGCCAGAATTCACCTTGTTTTATAGTCCACGAAATATTATCTATAATTTTTCTTTCATCATAACTAACCGAAACATTTTCCAGTTTTATTAATACACTTTCGTGAAAAGAATGCGGTTCAACCGCTTTTGGAATTGCCGCTGTATTTAAGGTTTTAAAATGATTTTCGGTTTTTGAAATTGGGTGAAACTCAAAAGTATTATCTTTAATTAGTGCTTTGTTAGGTACAAATTCAAGAACATCAACCATACGATTCAAAAGCTGAATTATGGCAATATCCTGGATTAAATCTTTTAAAGAATCGGCTAGAATTACTCTCGAAGCCTGATCTAAATGATCAAACGGATTATCAAAAATGATAAAATCCGGTTTTTGATTAATGCAGTATTTTAAAAATTCTTTTTTGCGTTCTCCAGATGAAAAAGTTCGTAATTGCCTGTGCGATTCCGGAGAAGCTTCTACGCTGTCGTATTGGTATTCTTTTTCAATGAATTTTTCGATTGCGATATCAGAGAACAAAATTCCTTTTTGATTATTAAAAACGGCTAATTCTCCTTTTGCTTCGCCGTTTAGTATGCTGTCTATAAAAGCTTTTTTATTTACCTGATTAGATAAAAGTATATCCCAGTGCTGCATTTTTGTGTTTTCTATTTTTTAAACTGTTTTAAGCATTTTTAACACATAGTAACATAGCTTTTTGAAACTTAAATAAAGGCGTTTCACTTGCATTTACAAACATAGTTTGCTATGTGTTAGAAGCGTGCTTCTTTTTATGCTCTTTTATACACAATAAAAATATATGTTTCTATGTGTTATAAAAAGAGATTATTGTTTGTCTTTAGTTGCCATTTCGCGGTCATTTCTGGACCATTCACTCCAAGAACCTACATAAAGTTTCGGAATTTCAATTCCGGCATAATCCATTACTAAAAGCGTATGACAGGCCGTAACACCAGAACCGCAATGTACGATTATATTTTCGGATGGTTTGTTTTCTAAAACAGAGTTGTATTTTTCGGCTAAAATTTCTGCTGGTTTAAAAAGGCCGTTTTCATCCAGATTTTCACTAAACGGAACATTTACAGCTCCGGGAATATGTCCGGCGATTAAATCTAAAGGTTCTGTAAGTCCGTCAAAACGATTTTTATCTCTCACATCGATTACGATATTCTCACTGTTATTTCGAACTTTTTCTACTTCTTCAATATCGGCAGTTTTTAATTTCCATTCCGAAACGGGATATTTTTCGGCTGCTTCAAAAGTTTCAATTTCTGAACTCACAGGAAAACCCGCTTTTACAGCTTCTTGTAAGCCTCCATTTACAACCTGAACTTTTTCGTGTCCTGCAGCTCTCAGCATCCACCAGAATCTTGAAGCTGCGTTTGAGCCGTTTTTATCATCGTAAATTATAATATGAAAAGAAGGTGAAATGCCAAGCTTAGAAAGTACATCAGAAAATTTGGAAAAAGATGGCAGCGGATGTCTTCCGCCATTTGCCGGATCTTCAACTGCCGCTAGATCTTTATTTAGATCAACATAACGAGCACCTTTTAAATGCTCTTTATTATAGTTTTCTTCGGCATTAATTCCTGCTCTGGCATCGATTAAAATGATTTCTGACGGATTTAATTTTAATAATTCGTCTGTATTGATGATAGAAGAAAGTTTTACAGCCATTTTATTTAATTTTTTTAGAATTCCCCAGCCAAAGCAATTCATTAAGAATTAACTGGTTTTGTGTTTTATTATCAAAAGTGTAGGAAAGTGTTTTATTGGTTTTGCCTTCGTAATCAATATCATTATGCCCCATATTTACATAGAACATTTTATATTTTGTATTGGTCCACACTACAGGATAATAGCCGCTGTGCCAGATTTCGTGTGCTTTTGGTCCTGTTCCTAAAGGAAAACTGCTTTCGTCTATTGCCAAAAGAATTTTTATATCCGGATTTTTGGTTAAATCATTGCTCCATCTGTACCATTCGTTTGGTGCAGAAGTAAAAGTTTTAGGAAGGTTTTTAGTTGCAGGATGCTGGTTTTCGACTCTTAAAACCGCCGATGTTGGTTTCCAGGTATTGCTTCCGTATTCGCCTGAACCTAAAAATGTATTGTGATACCAATCCCAATTTTGCGGATAGCTTGAATCTTTTAAAGCAAAGGCAGAAAAATGAAATCCGATAAATCCGCCGCCATTTTCCATGTATTTTTGAAAAGCTTCACGCTGTTCCGGAGTTTCGGGTCTTGTATCTAAAAATAGAACAACCTGATAATCGGCTAAAAATTTTGCATTTAAATTATTCCAATTGCTTGTAGAATCGTAAACAAAATGATTTTCCTGAGCAATTTTTGGAAACCATTTATTGGCTTCATGCACAAAACTTATATGTGCCTGATCGTTTTTGGCAGTGTAAAAAGCAATTGCCTTAAACTTCGTTTTTTCTTTTTTATGCTGAGAAAATCCTGTAAAACAAACTAAAAAAAGCATCAAAAAGATACTTTTTTTAGCAGTTGAATAAATTGAATTAAAATTTGTCATTTTAGAATTTATTCTGGAATTTTCTCGATTAAAATTTCATTTTCAGCACTGTCAAAATACGTGCAGGTCATTTCGATAATATCTACCCTCCATTTTGCAATACCGCATTGTCCTGCATGATTACAGAAGGTTAAGTAATCAGTTTCGCCCTGCTGATGTTTTACAAGAAATTCAATAAAAAGCTCTTTATTGACTGTTGCAGCAATTGAAATGGGATTATATTTTTCGTCAGATGTAACGATATAGCCATTTACGCCATAATATTCAACGTGTCCGTCATTCACAAAAGTGTCATAACCTTTTACACCCAGAATAATTAAATCTTGTATATAATTTGGAAAATCAGCACCGCTTTTTACTTTAGAATGTGCTTCTTTGATTTGGTCGATTGTAAACATATTATTTTAATTTTTAGATTAGCTGTATATAGGTTTTCAGTGCAATTGCCTTGCAGCGAAAAAAATTATTGTTTCAAAAATACGATTAATGGTTTTATAAATTGATCGAAAGATTCAATGTGAGGTAAATGTCCTGTGTTGGGAATTTCCACTAATTTCGAATTCGGAATTGTTTTTTGAGTTTTTTTGCCCAGTTCAGCATAATTTCCCATTGTTTTTCTCACTTCCTCAGAAACTAACGGTTTTCCAATTGCGGTTTTATCTCTTGTTCCGATGATTAAAAGCGTTGGACTTTTGATGTTTTTAAATTCGTATAAAACAGGCTGCGTAAAAATCATGTCATACATCAAAGCCGAATTCCAGGCTGCTTTATTGTAATCCGGAGCTGTTGTCCAGCCGGCGCCGAGCTCTGCCCATTTTTGGTAATCAGCATTCCATTTTCCGTCATAATAATTTTCCATTTGGTATTTTTTGATGCCTTCGTAATTTTGCTTTAATTCAGATTCATACCACCAGTCGACTGGTTTATATGGAACGACAAGTTTCCAGTCTTCAAGACCAATTGGGTTTTCGAGAACTAATTTTTCGGCTGTTTCAGGATACATCAAAGTAAATCTTGCGGCTAACATTCCGCCCATAGAATGGCCTAAAATGGTAGTTTTTGCAATGCCTAAATGATCGAGTAATTTTTTAGTGTTTTCTGCAAACTGCTGGAATGTATATTGAAAATTATCCGGTTTTGATGATTTTCCAAAACCAATCTGATCCGGAACAATAACACGAAAACCTTCTTTTGTAAGTGCTTTTATTGTAGTTTCCCAATAAGCACCGTTAAAGTTTTTTCCGTGAAAAAGAACGATGTTTTTATTGTTGTAATTATCGGGTTTTATATCCATATACGCCATTTTTAAATTTTGACGCTGCAGGTTTAATTCAAGAAACTGAACCGGAAATGGATAATCGTAATTTGTTAAATTTATGTCTAACGATTTTATTTTTTCTTTCTGAGAGAAAGAAAACAGCGGTAACAAAAGTATTAATGCCTGAATAATTTTCATTTTGACGCTTTTTTTGGGTTAAGAATTATAAAATTACGTCATGCATTTTTAAATGCAAGAATTTAAATCTTAAAATTATCAGAAAAAATGTGAATCTACTTTTTAAGCGTTACAACCCGCTGTGGATAGGGAATGTCGATTCCTGCTTCATCAAAACGTTTTTTGATACTTTGCAGTAAATCGCAGTACATCACAAAACCATCTGTAGAATTTTTTGCCCAGGCCCACGCTTTTAAAGTTACGCTCGAATCTGCCAGAGCCACAACTCTTGCTGTTACCAAAGGTGTTTTTGCTTTTTTATTTTCGGCAGTTCTGGTATCAATAAAAAGAGGATGTCTGGCAATTTCATCTTTCATTATTTCCAGCGCTTTTTCAACATCAGATTCATAACCAATTCCTATTTCGATTATTTTACAGCATTTGGTGTCGTGCATATTGGTATTTACAATAATTTGAGCGCTGATAACAGAGTTTGGAATTATAATTCGGTTGTTTTCGGCATCTTTTAAAACGACTTGCCTTAGGTTGATATCTTCTACAGTACCTACAAAATTGTTGATTGTGATTTTGTCGTTAATTCTAAAAGGTTTAAAGATTACCAAAAAGATACCGCTCACAATATTACTCAAAGCCTGCTGCGAAGCCAGACCAGCAACTAATGAAATAACTCCGGCACCCGCTAAAAACGAATGCCCGATAATTTTAAATTCTGGAATTTGAATTAAGGCAAATGCAAAACCCAGAATATAAATTACAGTTATAATTAAATGCTTTAAGAACTTAAATCCCGTGGCATCATATTCTTTATTAGTTAGTTTTCGGTACAAAAAATAACGTAACAATTTGTCTGTTACCGCTCCCAGAATAATGGTTGTAAGGGCAATTATTAAAATAATGATGCCTATTCTAAAGTCTTTTGCAAAGTCGAACATACCTTTTTACTATTTTTAAATTGATGCTTAACAAAGTTATTGTTATTAGCGAAAATACCCGATATCAAAGTAATAATTTTAAAATTGAAATAATTGAATTGAAATTGAGTTCTTGAAATTATTTATAATCTTTATTGTGTTAAAAATATGATTTAAATTTAAAAAAGCATCTGCGAGCTTCAGTTACATTATTTGAATTTAAATGAAATTTCTATTTCGGTTTTAATAATGTAAAATATTGATAATTAGAATTGTAAAACAGGATTGAACAGGACAGTCTCATTTGGTCTAATGGCTAATTTGGTTATAACTATTTAACCATTATAACCAAATCACTATGAGAAAAACTACCTCAAATTTTAAGCTTATGCTTAAAATTTTTATGAATTGCTGGCTGATTGTATCAGTTGGAAATGTAAAAGCCCAGACTCTGGCATTTCCGGAAGCAACGGGTTTCGGCCGATTTACAACCGGAGCGCGCGGTGCTGCAAATCCGCAGATTTATTTAGTAACCAATTTAAATGACAGTGGTCCGGGTTCGTTTCGTGATGCTGTGAGCCAGGAAGGAAGATTCGTGATTTTTAAAGTTGGCGGTATCGTAAACCTCCAGACTCAGGTTGTGGTTGCCGCTAATACCACTATTGCAGGACAAACGGCAACAGGCGAAGGAATTGTATTTTTAGGCCCAAGAGTTACCTTTACGGGAGCGAGTAATACAATTGCCCGATATCTTCGCATTCGATACGGCGGAACGGCTCAAAACCAAGATGCATCCGGATTGGCAAACGGCGCCAATATGATTTTTGATCACATGACTTTTACTTGGGGAACCGATGAAGTTTTTTCAATTAACTGGGATAATAAAGGTTTGAGTCCGGATAATATTACGATTCAAAATTCGATCATAGGGCAGGGACTGCATCGACATAATCATTCGGCGGGAGGATTAATTCAGCCTTCAGGCGGAAAAATAAGTTTAATAGGTAATTTATACATCTGTAATAAAACCCGAAACAATAAAATTAAAGGGATTAATGAGTTTGTAAACAATGTGGTTTACAATTGGGGAAATTACGGAAACACCTACGGACATACAGAATCTGGCGATGCCTACATTATGGGCGGCGATTCTGCCGGAAGTTCTGATGTAAACATTATCAATAATTATTTCATTGGCGGACCTAATACAAGCAATACAGTTTCTACACCTTTTAATCGCGGAAATGACAATTTCTCGTTGTACGGATCTGGAAATTATTTTGATAATAATAAAGACGGAGTGCTGAACGGAACTCTGGTTCCGGCAGATTTAACTGGATATCCAACAGGAAATGCCTCGACCATTCTTTCTGCGCCGTATGATTATCCAATGAAAAACACCACTTTAACTGCTCAGGATGCTTATAATAAAATTGTTTCGAGTGTTGGAGCGTCATATCCAAGAAGAGATCAGGTTGACAATTTAATGATTTCTGATTTGATGTCTAAAGGAACAACAGCAGCGTATGTGTATGTACAGACAGATTTAACAACGCAATTTGGTTTTACAAACGGAGGCGCAGGACACGTTTACGGGGCGCCGTCTCCTTTAGATTCAGATAATGACGGAATGCCGGATGCTTGGGAAGATGCTAACGGATTGGATAAAAATAATAGTGCCGATGCTTTGGCTGTAAGTACATCGCATTCGCCGTATTTTAATATTGAAGTTTACATTAATGGTTTGACGAATGTAACGCCGCCGGATTTTATTATGCCGCCTTCAAATGTCAATTTTACTAATGTGGTTTCGACTGAAATTCCGCCATCGAGTTCGTTTACTATAAATTGGAATGATAATGCCGGAAACGAAACCAATTATGTTTTAGAGCGTTCTTTAAACGGAACAGATTTTACGGTTTTAAGTGCTTTAGGACCAAATGTAACGACTTACAATGAAGTAAATTTAGTACCGAATACGCAGTATTTTTATCGTGTAAAAGCAATAAATGCGACAGAATCATCGGTTTATACTCAAGTTGTTTCTGTAACCACACCGCCAATTCCGTCGGCGCCAGCCAAAGTAACAAATCCAACTCCGGTAAATACTGTTTCTAATGTAGAATTGACAAATGGTAATTTGACTTTAAAGTGGAACGGAAGTTCTAACACCACAGCATATTCTGTTTATTTTGGAACAAATGCTTCAAACCTGAATAAGCTTGCAGATGTACCGTATTCAGCCAGCCCATCGTATCAGGTTACAGGTTTAAATTCGGCCGTAAATTATTACTGGAGAGTAGATGCTGTAAATGCCAAAGGAACAGCAACAGGCGATGTTTGGAGTTTTAGTGGCTTAACACCAAGTCTTGTTGGTCATTGGCCGTTTAAAGAAGCAGCACTTCAGGGAGAAGAAATTGCAGATATTTCGAGTTATGCCAACCATGGAATTTTAGACCCTGATTTTGATAATGCAAATGTAAGAGTAGCAGGAAAAGCAAATAATGCGATCGATTTTTCGACTTCTGCCAATAACAAATCGATGGTAAATATTCCAAATCAGGATTATTTGCTGTTTGATAAAAACTCGTTTACGGTTTCATTTTGGATGAAAGCCGCACCGGCTTTACTGCCAAGTTCTTCTGCCACTAGTATTTATGTTTTGTGCAAAGGTTCTTTTACCAAAAACACAACAACGGGAGCTACGGGAAGAAGATATAATGTTGAGATTAAAGGAGGCCTTTTGCGTTTTGCAATTGATGATGATAAAACGAAAAAAGAAGTAACTACGGCTGCAGCCAAATATTTTACAGACGAATGGGTAAATGTGGTCATTATGAGAGATATTCCAGCGCATAAAATCAGAATTTATACAAACGGTGTTTTTTCTGCGGAATTGGATGAAACTGCTGTAATCGGAATTTCTGAAGAAACGGATCTGATTATTGGAAATATCGGCGAAATTGAGTTAACATCGGGAACGGCTCCAGCGCCCTACAAAGGACAATTTGATGAATTACAGATTTTTAATTATCCTTTAAATCCCACAGAAGTTGCTGCCTTGTTTACACAGGATTTTTTAAGCACAAATAAATTTAATCAGGGAAAAAGTATCGTAAAAGTGTATCCAAATCCGGTGAAAGATCAAATATTTATTACTGTTCCGGATCATACATTTGCATCGGCAACCGCTTCATTAAGTGATATTACAGGAAAAACGATTATTAGAGAAAAAATCATTTCTGATGAAAACGGAGTTTTTACTTTGAATGTTGGAAATAGAAAAATAACCGGACTTTATATTTTGAACATTTCAGGAGAAAATTTCAGCAGTAATTTTAAAGTTTTAGCAGAATAAAAAGCAGAAAAAAATCCAAAAGCATAATTCTAAATTATGTTTTTGGATTTTATATTTTGGTGCTTTTTAAAACTTAAAGTCCAACAAAATCATCGCTTTTTGGAAAAATACTTAAAGCCTCAATCGCAATTTCAGGGGTTGGAGAAGCCAGTTTTCTTAGTTTTGTATCCATCCATGCTCCATCAACAGTAATGGTGGCGCAAAGTGTGTCGTCTTCTCTTCTAAACTCATGAATAATTGACCAGCGGGAAGCATCGGCCTTCATTTTTGATGTTTTAGTATGAATGAAGATTTTGTCTGAAAGTTTTAATTCTTTTCTAAAAACACATTCTTCTCTAAATAAAACCGGTCCAAAAGCCTGCGTCTGCATTACTTTTAAAGTTAATCCTAATTCTTCAAGGATTTCGATACGATGCTGTGCGCCAAAATCGTAATAAGCGCTGTGGCGAACGTGAAAATTAGGATCAAGATCTGACCAGCGAAAAGATATTTCTTTTATAAATGATGCCATTTTGTAGTTGTAATTTTAATGAGAATCGAAATTACGAATAAAAAATAAACGAATAGCATGAAATTACTATGCGTGCATATTTTTTTATTTTTTTTCTAACTTTTCTAAGATTCTATTTGTTCTGGTTTAGAGTTTAATTTTTTGACAATAAACAGAAGTGTTAGTCCCTGCCCAATAAGCGTAAAAAGCACTACGGCGACAGAAATAAAGATAATTGCGTTACGTTCAGGAAACGGATTTCCGTCTTCAAGAAATCTTGGAAGCCCAATGGCAATGGCAAGTGATACAATACCGCGCATTCCTGACCATCCTAAAATTATACTGTTCTTAAAGTCTAAAAGAGCATCTTCGCTGATTTTTCTTCTTCCTTTTCGATTTTTTTGAAATGCTTTTTGAAGATTAATTTTTTGAAGAAATATCCTGACGAATCGTATCAATAAGGCAACTATGGTTATAATGAATGCGTAACCAATGTAAGGTAATATCATATCATCGTCAATGTCTTTTAATACATATCTAAAATTAAGTCCAATCAGAATAAAGATTAATCCGTTTAATAAAAAGATGATAATATCCCATAAACTTCGGGAACTGTTTTTTAAACTTTCAGGAAATATTTTTTTGCTGAAACGCGCAATCGCCAACCCGGAAATAACCACGGCAATAACTCCGGAAACATGCAGCTGCTCTGCAATTAAATAGGTTACAAAAGGCATTAAAAGCATGAAACTAATCGTGACATTTGAATTTTTGTGGACTTTTTTCAAAATAACAGCTAGAATTTTTGACATTACAAATCCTACCAGAAAACCTCCTCCTAATAATAAAATAAACTGCAGTGCTGCCTGCCAGATTATAAAAGCAGATCCCAGTACGGCAGCAACAGCAAATCTGTAAGCTACTAATGCCGAAGCATCATTTATCAAACTTTCGCCTTCGAGAATGGTAATGGTTTTATGAGATATTCCTAATCCTTTTGTGATACTTACAGCGGCAACGGCATCGGTTGCAGAAAGAATCGCTCCGAGTACAAATGCAAGAGGCCAGGTTATATTAGGAATCATATAATGAGCCACAACAGCAATCCAGAATGTAGTAAGAAAAACTAAAGTAATGGCTAGTGTGCTTATCGTATTGATATTGGTTTTGAAATCTTTAGGAGAGATATTAAATGATGCATCATATAATAATGGAGGCAGGAACAATAAAAAAATAATTTCAGGATTGATTTCAATTTCAGTCATGGTTGGAATAAAACCAATAGCAATTCCCACAATCACTAAAAGAATAGGGTAGGGAAGTTTTGCTTTATCAGCAAAGGCAGATAGTCCGATAACAATGGCAAGTATAAATATAATGATGCTGTAATTTTCCATTTTTTAGATTTAGAAAAATGCTAATGTAATTAATTTAGGTATTTAATTAAAAATATTCTGATTTGGTAAATATAAAAGTTCTAATGAAAATTATTGACTTAGCCCCGATAGAAGCGGCATCCTTTTATGGCGGTGTTCGCCATAAAAGATACAGCGGAGAGCGGGAAACAGCTCCTGAATAATGACATGGAAATTAGTATTATGCCACGAATGTCAGTCTTTAAAAATGTCATGTTGTCAGATGATTATTAATGTGTCAATAACAAAACTGACATTTTACTTTGGTTTTTTATATTGGCATAAAGATTGACTTATGCCACCTGAGTTATAAAAAATAAATCAAAATTAAATATATAAAAAATGGGTAAAATAATCGGAATTGACTTAGGTACGACGAACTCTTGTGTTTCTGTAATGGAAGGTAACGAAGCAGTTGTTATCCCTAATGCAGAAGGAAAAAGAACGACTCCATCTATCATCGCTTTTGTTGAAGGTGGCGAAATTAAAGTAGGGGATCCTGCAAAAAGACAAGCAGTAACGAATCCTACAAAAACGATTGCTTCTATTAAACGTTTTATGGGACACACTTTTGCTGAAACTCAAGATGAGGCAAAAAGAGTTCCTTACAGTGTTGTAAAAGGTGACAACAATACGCCGCGTGTGGATATTGATGGTCGTTTATACACTGCTCAAGAATTGTCTGCAATGACACTTCAAAAAATGAAAAAAACTGCTGAAGACTATTTAGGTCAAACAGTAACTGAGGCAGTTATTACAGTTCCTGCTTACTTTAACGATGCTCAGCGTCAGGCTACAAAAGAAGCTGGTGAAATCGCTGGTCTTAAAGTTATGCGTATCATCAACGAGCCAACTGCTGCTGCACTTGCTTATGGATTAGATAAAAAAGGAAATGATCAAAAAATTGCTGTTTACGATTTAGGTGGAGGTACTTTTGATATCTCTGTTCTTGAATTAGGAGACGGTGTATTTGAAGTATTATCTACAAATGGTGATACTCACTTAGGTGGTGATGATTTTGACCAGGTTATTATTGACTGGTTAGCTGACGAATTCAAAACTGAAGAAGGTATTGATTTACGTTTAGATCCAATGTCATTACAGCGTTTAAAAGAAGCTGCTGAGAAAGCTAAGATTGAATTATCATCTTCTGCTGAAACAGAAATCAACTTACCATACGTAACTGCTACTGCTTCTGGACCAAAACACTTAGTGAAAAAATTATCTAGAGCTAAATTTGAGCAATTATCTGATACTTTAGTAAAACGTTCTATGGAGCCAGTTGCTAAAGCATTAAAAGATGCAGGTTTATCTACATCTGATATCGACGAAGTAATCCTTGTTGGAGGTTCTACTCGTATGCCAAGAATCGCTGACGAAGTTGAAAAATTCTTCGGTAAAAAAGCATCTAAAGGTGTTAACCCTGATGAGGTTGTTGCTATTGGAGCTGCTATTCAAGGTGGAGTTTTATCTGGAGATGTAAAAGATGTATTGTTACTTGACGTAACACCTCTTTCTTTAGGTATCGAAACTATGGGTGGTGTATTGACTAAATTAATCGAGTCTAACACAACTATCCCAACTAAAAAATCTCAAGTATTCTCTACTGCTGCTGATTCTCAACCATCTGTTGAAATCCACGTTTTACAAGGAGAAAGAGCTATGGCTGCTGATAACAAAACTATCGGTCGTTTCCACTTAGACGGTATTCCACCAGCACCAAGAGGAGTTCCTCAAATCGAAGTTACTTTTGATATCGATGCTAATGGTATCATCAAAGTTTCTGCAACTGACAAAGGAACTGGAAAATCTCACGATATCCGTATCGAAGCTTCTTCTGGTTTAACAGCTGAAGAAATCGAAAAAATGAAAAAAGACGCTGAAGCTAACGCTGATGCTGACAGAATTGCAAAAGAAAGAGCTGAGAAATTGAACGAAGCTGATAGTACTATCTTCCAAACTGAATCTCAATTGAAAGAATTAGGAGATAAATTAACAGACGATCAAAAAACAGCTATTGAATACGCTTTAACTGAATTGAGAATGGCTCACCAATCTCAAGATCTTGACGCAATCCAAAAAGGATTAGACAATGTTAATGCAGCTTGGAAAACAGCTACAGAAGCAATGTACGCTCAAGGTGGTGACCAAGGTCAACAAGCTGCTCCACAACAAGAGCAGTCAGGAGACAACGTTGAAGACGTTGAATTCGAAGAGGTCAAGTAAGTACTGATTAACATCAGTTAACAATAAATGCTAAAGCGCTGTAAACGTAATGTTTGCAGCGCTTTTTCTTTTAGTGTCTTTTTTAATGGTGCTGTTTTTTAATCGTTTTTTATCATATATTTGTACCATATTTGTACCTGTCACTTAAATGGAGACAAAGTGGGACTTATATACCCTTATGGTACCTTAATGAGGAGACAAAGATGATGAAAAGAACGAATAAACAATGTCTTAACTGCGGGGAGGAATTTCTGCCTAAAACTGTGACTTCTGTTTACTGCTCGCATGTATGCAGTAAAAAAGCGTACAAACAGAAGATGAAACGGCTTAAAATTGAAGAGGAACTCAAAGCGCTTACGGATAAAATACCCGAGAACAGGGCTTTTGTTTCTATTCCTGAAGCTGGCATGCTTTTTGGCATTCACAATAAATCCCTTTACCGGCTAGTCGGTCAGGGAAAAATTCCTTCAGTTAATCTGGGAACCCGCCTTATAAGAATAGACCGGACAGTTATGGAAGAGATGTTCGGCCCTTCACGAAGGCTGCCTCAGGTAGAAAGCGGACCGAAGAAAAAATTATACAGCCTTGAAAAAGAGGACTGCTATTCAATCGGCGAAATAGCTCGGAGATTTCAAATATCTGAAGGTTCTGTCTACAGCCATATCAGAAAATATTCAATCCCTACCAGACAGATCGGAAAGTATGTGTATGCCCCCAAAATGGAAATTGATAATTTGTATAACGGAAATGAATTCATATGAAACAATTAGCAAAAACCAAAGTGACTGTTCGTCTTCGAAAGGCAGAAGAACGAAATGAATGGTATGTTTACATAGAAAGCTATCCTGTTGAGGTTTCCGGAAAGAAAACTCCCCAGAGAATCCGTGAATATTTAAACAGAGCCGTAACAACTGTGGAGTGGGACAAGAAAAGAGCTGCCCGCACAGATGCAGACGGAACTAAATCCTACAAACCCAGACGCAGCGATAACGGGATAATAATGTGCAGAAGCGAAAGCGACCGTGAAATAATGCTGTATGCTGACGGAGTGCGTAAAATCCGGCAGAAGGAATACGATAATATAGATCTGTACAGTGATGCTGATAACCTATTGGCTGAACAGAAAGAGAAAGGAAAAGAGGATTTTATTAAATATCTAGCTGCTGTGGCGGCTAAGAGACACGCCCGAGGTTCAAAATCCATTCAGATCAATTGGGAGCGGACCAAAGAATTTTTAAAAAGCTATTCCAAAGGCAGCCTGAAGTTTTCCGAGGTTGACAGCAGAATGGCGGAAGATTTCAAGCTGTTTCTGCTGGGTGCCCCGCTCGGAGGAGGCAAAAAAGGAATACTTTCCCGCAACACTGCGGCAAGGTATTTCTCCATTTTTAAAGCGGCTTTAAAACAAGCCTTTATCGATGGATATCTAACAGTTGATTTATCTTCAAAAATAAAAGGCATTCCGGACCAGGAGTCAAGACGTGAATATCTGACCATTAAAGAATTGAATGTACTGGCATCAGCGACTTGTGAAAAAGACGTCCTTAAAAGAGCTGCGCTTTTCTCAGCCCTTACAGGTCTGAGGCACTCCGATATTCAGAAACTCCGCTGGAAGGAGATAAGTCTGGAAGATGGTATGGCTAAACTGCATTTTACGCAGAAAAAGACAAAAGGTGTGGAATATATGCCTATTTCCCAGCAGGCTTTACAGCTCTGCGGAGAACCGAGGCTTCCCGGACAGCTTGTCTTTGAGGATCTGCCGGACCCGTCGTGGATTTCACGCCCTCTGAAAAAATGGGTTGAATCGGCAGGCATTAAAAAAAATATTACCTTCCACTGCTTCCGCCATACATTTGCAACACTGCAGCTGTCGAGCGGGACAGACATTTATACAGTCAGCAAAATGCTGGGGCATACCAACGTTAAAACTACCCAAATCTATGCAAAAGTAATAGATGAAAAGAAAAACAAAGCATCAGAAGCAATACAATTGGAATCTTTAAAGATAAAAGCGAGATGAAAATTAAATACTTTGAATATATAACAGTTTACCTGTCTGTTTTTTTAGTCTGTGTCTTTGTCGGTGTAATCGGAAGACTGGTGCTGCTGGAAAAAGGTGCTGATGAATATACGGCCGGCGTTTTCTTTTGGATCAGCACTGGATTTGGAGTTTTAATTTTTGCAATTTTAAGTTTATTTCTAAACGATTTGGCTGAGAGATTGGTGGATCGTTTTTTGAAGGCAAAAAAAAATGAATCGCCTGAAAGCCGCATTCCAAATGAAGACGTTGAAAAAATAGAAGAGGAGCGGCAGGATGTTTTAATGAAGCCCGTATTGTCTGAAAATAAAAATTCAGCCATCGATATTGAACAGATAAGGGAGGAGCGGCAAAATGCAGTCAAAAATCAAAACCAGGCCAGAATTGATGCTGCCATCCGTTATGCGCAGCAAGAGTTCGCACTGTATGCGTCGGATGATGATTTGAAACAATTGGGAAAGAATATAATCATATATGCTGAAGACATAAATTTTGAAAAGATTAAACCGGTAAAAGTAAAAGATCTGTCCAATCTCGATCTTTATCATTTTGGCTGGAATATCTGGAATTGTTTTAAAGTCAGCAGGCAGGACAGAGCCGCGCAATTTTTAAAACTGACTTTTGCTGACGCTTTAAAAGATGTTGAGCAGAACAGCATTAAAACGCATCTCAAAGATGATGAACAGAAAGGGACTATAAAGATAGCGGAAAATTTGACGCTTTTTTAAAGTGAAATTGCTATAAAAGCTGTGTTTTTCAAGTGTTTTTGTTGTGTAAGCGGACACAGCAAAAACACTTTTTTTATTTGTGCCATAACAATTAAAAACGATAGCTATGGACATCAATAATATCTCTTTTGAAGACCTGCCTAAAGCAGTAGCATACTTAGCGAAAGAAATTGCAGAGATTAAACTTTTGATTCAGAATGTGCAGGTATACGAATCTAAAGCAAAAAGCAATCCTATTGGTATTGAAGAAGCAAGCCGGATGATAGGGAAGGCAAAGTCAACAATTTATGCTCTTGTAAGACAGAGAAAAATTCCTTGTTATAAATATGGTAAAAAGCTCTATTTTTTTGAAGAAGAACTTTTAGAATGGATTTCTAAAGGGAAAAAGAAAACAGTACAGGAAATCGAATCAGAAGCATTGAAATATAATCATAAGAATAGATAGATAATAGACTGCAAGAGGAGAGCAGGATTCGAACTATATCGCTCAAACCCGCATCTATGCTACGTTTTTATGATGTCTTAAACCTAAGGTTCTGTCGCATGTTTAATAACTATTATCTTTAGACGTTCAAAATATATTTTATGAATACGAAAGGTCATTGTTATCCCAAAGCCATTATTTTGCAGGCTGTTTATTTCAAATTGAGATTTACATTGAGTTACAGGGATATTGAGGAAATAATGAAAATGCGTGGAATAGCAGTTGATCACGCGACGATTCAACGTTGGGTATTTAAATTTACTCCAATGGTTGAATCGCAGATGAAAAAAGGAAAGAGCAGAGTAGGCACCAGCTGGCGAATGGATGAAACTTATATAAAAGTAAAAGGTATCTGGTGTTATTTGTATCGGGCTGTTGAGAGATGTGGTAATACGGTGGATTTTCTTTTGATCAGAAGAAGACAGAGGATGAGTGCACAGTCATTCCTGATAAAAGCAATAAAAAATAATTACCGGCCAACAGTAATAAATATAGACAAAAGCGGCTCTAACACCAGCGCAATAAGGGTTTATAACAAACGGTCATTTTCGAATATAAAGATTAGGCAATGTAAATATCTCAACAATATTGTGGAACAGGACCATCGTTTCATAAAGTGGCGTATACAAAACGGCTTGGGTTTTAAAAGTTTTGCGTCTGCAAGAAGAACCCTGGCAGGAATTGAAGTTGTGCACATGTTAAGAAAAAATCAGATGCTTAACCCAGGAACAAGTATGTTCAAATCATTTTGTAAATTGGCTGCATAATTTTCGGGTTTCTGATTTCTTGCGGATTTACATGGCAGATGCGACAGAACCCTTTTTCAGGATCTTTAACTGCGCATTAGTTTCCTGTGCGACGTAATTTATTATCTGGGTTCCATTAGTTTTTCCGCTTATAAATTTTTCCCATTCGATATATTCCCAGTGCAGGTAACGCGCATCGTCTTTTTTTTATCAAAAGGAATTTCTACCTCAAAACCGATTATAGAATTATGACCATTTAGATCATTTCCATAGAGCAGATACCTGCGCCTGAAATTATATTCTTTACAGGACTGGCAGTCATCAATTTTAAAAGCTCGTTCCATACTCGCTTCTTTGCGCAGCTCTTTGACAATTCCGCATACAAATTCCTGTTCTGCCAGGGAAATAACTTTATTTCTTAAAACGAGGTTAACTAAGTCCGCCACTATAATATCATATTCTGATTTATCAAAATTGGCGCCTGAAAAGGAATTTAATTTTTCTCGGGAATAAGTCATACGATGCTACTTAAGATTAAGGTCTTGTAAATATTACGTGGTACTACTTTGAAAATAAAATGTTTACACCGATACATTTTTAACTTGCTATTTATACTGTTGTGGCTTTTCTCTAAACGAATATAAGAAATATTATTACTACAAAATGCGGGTAAATTCCAAATTAAGATTAAATTGATATATACAATTTCTTTTAAATTTATCTTTATAAAGCAGCAGGGTATTGAAGCGGTTTCTAGACTGCGTGCTTTGCTTATAATTTATGACTGTTCAATAGCCAAAATCCAGATTTGGTTTTTGAAACTTGTAAAATAAAAAATAAAAAAATATGGAAAATCAGGTTAAAAAATCTTTAGAGTTTAAATTTTTATATGATGGTATAACATATTCCGTTCAATCATTTGTACTATCGACCGATGCTGAGCTTACTTTTGATAATGTCGCAAAGGAGATGTATGACGGTTTTGCTTATCATCTCTCTTTTACTACGGATCCTAGATTGCCTTTAGAGCTAGCAAGGGACTCTAATATGGTTTATTTTATTGAGGATGGGGGAGTAACAAAACTGGGGTATCTTCGTGGGAGTAGTTTTATAGAATGTGAAGACTCAATCTTTATCAGTACTTTAAAGGCCAGAATTTTAGAGCTTTTAATGATGCCTGGAGATACCGGGAATTATAAGGAATAATATATAGGGTGTAGAAATTGTTTCGAACTTACGGCTTCAAGTAGTAATTAGTCAGTATTTTAAATTTTGCCTTGAAATTTATGTACCGATTCTGCACCCTAGATTCAAATGGATTTATTTTTTAATTTTTTGTATCAGAAATGCCTTTAGAACCTAATTCCGCAGGTAATGATTTTGTTGAGTTTTAAATTTATCAGAAAGTGATATGAAATTTTTTTAACTAAACTAAAATGGAAATGAGATCATGTTCGTTTTTAACATTTAAATTAAGATATCAAGTCCAATCTGTTGGGGATTGAACCAAAAATCTTTTAATTTCTAAATAAATTAAACAATATGATAATTTATTATGCTATAAACAAAAGTTTAAATTTGTGCTAAAAAATGGTGTAATTCAAAAAACTTAAGTATATCAATTCATAGTCATTATGATTTTTCGAAATTAGCTTTTGCTTCTCTGAATTCATTTACTGATTTTGCAATCCAAAACCACAAAGGAGTAACCTGAACTAATAAACCACGTCCCAGGGCAGTTAATTCATATTCTACTCTTGGTGGAACTTCCGGATAAACACTTCTTGAAATCAGCCCGTCCCGTTCCAGTTCACGAAGACATTTTGTTAACATCTTCTGGCTTATTCCGTTAATGTGCTTTTGGAGATTAGAAAATCTCATTCTTCCATCAATTCCTAAAGCATGTATAATAAATAATGACCATTTATTTCCCACGTGATTTAGTATGTCAGTTTTAAGATCATCATTGTCCTTATTTAAAACTTTACAAATGTCATCCCATGCGTTAACAATTTCATCATCGGTCATAAGTCTTTCCATATATTTTTCCTGTTATGTATTAAGGCTGGTTTTTACCGGATGGCCCTCCATAAAATCCATCCATGCCATAAAGGTAGGACTATAATATCATTCTTTAAAATTTGGCTGCATCAAAAAATATATTTGATAATCAGTATTTTTAGAAATCGGATATCAAAAATTTATGGCGTGTTAATTTATATATAAATTTATAAAATATTGGTACTGGTAATCAGAATACTAACCAGTAAGTAACTAACATTCATGAGGGTGCCTTATTTTTTTTGAAATTTAGCTGTCATAACTTTGTCATTGAAAATAGAAAACTTTAAAAAGAAAGTAATTTTTTCAATAACGTTTAATAGAAAAGTATGGAAAATAAATCAATATTAGTTTTAGGAGCAGGTGAATTAGGTATGCCTGTAATCCTTAATTTGGCTGAAAAAGCAAAAGAAAATAATTCAACAGTTACGGTACTGCTTCGTCAGAAAACTATAGAGTCAGAGGAGTCTGAAAAAAAGCAAAATATAAATCAACTAAAAGCTCTTGGCGTAAATATTATTGCTGGGGATCTTTCAGCTCCTTCGTCAGAGTTAGTTTCAATTTTTAAAAATTACGATGCAGTTGTTTCCTGCACTGGATACGGAAGCGGTGCCGGAGGATTCCAGCTTAAACTGGCAAATGCAGTTCTGGAAGCAGGTGTGAAACGTTATTTCCCTTGGCAGTTTGGTGTTGATTTTGAAGTGATAGGACGTGGCAGCGCGCAGGATTTATTTGATGAACAGCTTGATGTGCGTGAACTTCTTAGATCTCAAAATGATACAAAATGGGTCATTATTTCAACCGGACTCTTTACCAGCTATTTATTCGAGCCTTTTTTTGGTGTTGTAGATTTCGATAGAAAAGTTATAAATGCATTAGGAAGCCCGGACACGGCGGTTACTGTTACAACTCCGGAAGATATCGGCAGGTTAACTGCAGAAATCTTTTTTGAAAAACCAGTAATTGAGAACAGTATCGTTTATATCGGAGGAGATACAATTACTTACGGACAATTTGGAGATCTTATTGAGTCATTGTCTGGACAAAAATTTAAACGTACGGTTTCTGATCTGAAGGAGTTAGAAAATGACCTGAATAATGACCCCGCAAATTTTGTAAAAAAGTACAGGTCTATTTTCGGCAGCGGACGAGGCGTATCATGGGACTTTAAAACGACTTTTAATTTTAAAAATGGCATTAAGACCACTTCTGCAAGAGAATGGGGAGAAAAGAATATAGACTGGAGTTTATATAATTAAATAATGTTATTGAATATAAGTAAATTAGAAAGCTGAAATACAATATGTATTTCAGCTTTTTTGCATAAGATTAAATTGTTTTTTTATATCATATGAATTCAACTGAAATTTATCCTAGCCAGATACTCCAGGGAAGTCTGGTGAGAATTAAAAGAAATCCTATTGTGTAAAAAATGGATGTTGTTTTGTACTTAATTTTTTCATCGAATGCTCTTTTAGATCTAGAATAACCAATAGTAATCAGGATAACAGAAATGAGCATCATTAAAGGATGTTCTAAAGCGTATAATCTCGCGGCACTATTTTTCATCGTCCCGCCTGAGAGGTTTGAAATCCCCAGCGGAGACAGGAAATATAAGGCAAGTCCAAAAACAAACTGCAGATGAATTATAATAAGAGCCAGTAGGAAAACTATTTTACTTCCGTTCGTAAAAGGCTTCTTATTTATCCAGCCATAAAAGGCGTAAAGTACAGCTGTTAATAAAAGAATTAATGTGAGATATGCAGCTAATGAGTGTGCCGATTTTAATATTGTATACATGATTTTTTGGTTCTATTACTGGGCAAAGGTTGTTTTTAAAATTCTAGAATAAAAGAGCGCTTACAAATACTCCGAAGTTATTTTCATTGTGTTTTATTGGACCGTACCAGTCAATATTTGATGCTGCCCCAAAAGCAAATTCTTTATAGCCTAGACCGGCACGCAGCATAATATAACTTCTGTTGTGAATTCCCGACTTGGGAATGAAACCGTACATTCCCTGCAAACGGCTGTAAAAATTAAGTTTATCATTGATTTTTGGTCTGTATTCTATTAATGCTAAACTTTCTGCAGCAAGATCATCGGCCAGATCAACTTTTGGATTTACAATAATCAGCATTTGTGGCGATACGTAAGAATATATTAAACCAGCAACTGATCTGAAACCATATACAGGTGTATACTGCATACCGGAAGATATATCAAGACCTTTAAATAAAGTATAAGTAAGGTGAGCCTGGGTCATGATATCGGGTGTCATTTCTTTTTCCCATGTGGCAGCAGCGTTAGTAACACTGAAAAATCCCAGGGGAATGCTTTGGAATTTCTTATTTATAATTAATTGATACATCACGCCTCTGCTGCCTGCCATAGTTTCTATGCTTATAGGAGGATTTGAGTTAGGTTTTTCTGTATCGTTTTCAACTTGAGCAAAAATTGATGTGCTTGAAATTAACAATGCCGCCATCGCGGAATTAAAGAACTTAGTCATGTAATTTTATATTATTTATTTATACTGCGTTTCTGTTAAGCTCAATAGTTCGTGCCGGCTGATGACAGCAGCTGATTTTTGAAGTGCGTAAAGTTTAACGCAGCAAAATTATAATGGAGTGCGCAGAAGAGTATGGTAATAAGCGTGCCTCGATTAGGACAAATCGTGCATTAACTTTTTTCTGTATTCGGATGGGGTTAAGCCTGTGAAATTTTTGAAAAGTCTTGTAAAGTAAGAGGGATCTTCGAATTTAAGCTGAAAACTGATTTCCGAAATGGATTTGGTGAAATCTGCCAGTAATATCTGGCTGTTTAAAATTGCAACTTCGGTAATTATTTCTTTGCAGCTTTTGTTAAAAACAGTTTTAACGCATCTGTTTAGGTAATTGGAGGAAACGGCTAAATTTTCTGCGTAAAATGAAATTGCTCTTTCAAATTTGTAATGCTCATGCACTGATTGTTTGAACTGAATCGCGATCTGCTGGGTTCTGGAGATAGATCTGCGGTTTTTAGATAAGTGTAGTATTTTATTCAGCAGTGCCTGCACTAAATTACTGCTTATCTGCATATTTGGAAGTGAGATTTCAAGTTCTGTTGAAAGTAATCTGCAGATCGAATATATCCAGTTACTTTCGGCACTTTCTAATTTTAAAATCGGATCTATAAAAAAGACATTCATAAGATCCTGCTGATTGAAAAGCTGAGACATAGTTTCTTCTTCAATCAGTATAAAATAACCTTTTAAGCTGCCGGGTATTTTTTGCAGGGAACTCACAGTATGAGTCGAAATAAAAATTATTGAATCTGCTGTACACTCATACAATTTATTGTCTATGCGATTTATAAAACTCCCTTCGCGGATATAGAACAAGAAATTATAATCTTTCTGCAGAACAGGCATCGGCAGTTTGAAATGGCTGCTTAAAAAACTCAGCGAGTATATTTGTAATGGAGTTGTCTGCCATTGAAAATTTAAAGGTATATTTTTTAAATATTCCTTTTTAAACATTTCCGATGTGACTAATTTATCCAAAAAAATAAAATTGATTTGCAGCCAAAGATAATTATAAAAAATAACTGATTCTAAATCTAAAAGCAATAGAAATTATTACTCGGTAATAATAAGATTAACTGCGAAGAAGATACTTTGAATTAAATTATGTTAATTAAAAGATAAACATAAAATCGATCCTTTTAATAACCAAAAAACTAACCTGTAGGTAACTAACGAACTCTCAGGTCTGTTATTGTTTTTAAGTTTTAACGACTGTAATTTTGATACTGAAAACTTCGTGCAAATAACAGTTTAGAAAATAATCGCAAGTCCATAATCGACCAATAAAAACAAGTTCAATATTAAATTTATACAGATGAAAATTACATTTTACGGACACGCTTCGTTAGGAATTGAAGCAGGTGGTAAACACATTATTGTGGATCCCTTTATTACAGGAAACCCTCTTGCAGATGCAATTGACATCAATACTCTTAGAGCAGATTATATCCTTTTAACCCACGCGCATCTCGACCATGTTTTAGATGTGGAAGCAATTGCAAAAAATACAGATGCAGTTATTGTTTCAAATGCCGAAATTACAACCTATTATGAAAAGAAAGGCTTTAAATCGCACTTTATGAATCATGGAGGAAGCTGGAATTTTGATTTCGGAAAAGTAAAATATGTTCACGCCAGCCATTCGAGCAGTTTTGCAGATGGCAGCTATGGAGGGAATCCTGGAGGGTTTGTGATAGAAACAGATAGTAAAAATATTTACATTGCAGGTGATACAGCATTAACTTATGATATGAAATTAATTCCCCTTCGTACCAAACTGGATTTAGCCATTTTTCCAATCGGGGACAATTTTACAATGGATATAGAAGACGCTATAACTGCTTCAGATTTTGTGGAGTGCAGTAAAATTCTGGGATATCATTATGATAGTAATCCGTACATTAAAATCAATCACGAAGAATCTGTGAAAAAATTTGCAGATAGAGGAAAAGAACTGCTGCTTTTGAACGTTGGTGAATTTTTAGAATTATAATAATAAATTAATCCTTCAATATGGCAGAATGCTTCATTTTGAATACATTTTCTCAATGTTGGCATTCTGCAGTCCATTTTTTATATAGTAGCAATGGATCAAAATAGTGAGATTGTGACTTCTAAATTACTGTCCTCCTAAAGAAATTCGGTCTCTGAACAACGATTATGGATGAGATTATTAAACTCCACTAAAAAGTGCCAATGGTACAGATACAAAATTAGCACACCCCGATAATTTGGCATCCAGCATTTATAAATAAAACAAGCATTGTAATCCACTAATAAACGGGCTGAGCCCATAACAAGATGAAAAAAATAAACATAAAATGGCTGTCGGGCTTTCTGCTGTTAATCTTGGCATTATCAGGGTGCGGCAATGATTCAAAGCCGCCTGTCATGCAAGCGCACAGCATCAGGCAAAATTCTGGATGGCAGTCACAGTACGATCATATCGACCCAAAAGATTTACCGGACAATGCCATCGAGCTTACCAGTGAGCAATGGATGGTGGTTACCGCAGGCAGAGAAAAAGCATTTAACAGCATGGTGATCAGCTGGGGAGGATTAGGTTTTATATGGGAAAAACCAGTAGTTTTTACTTTCATAAACAGCAGCAGATATACTTATCAGTTTTTACAGCAGGAGAGTGGCTACACTTTGACTGTCTTCTCCGAAAAATACCGGGGGGCATTACGAATTTTAGGCAATAAGTCAGGAAAGTCTAACGACAAAGTGAAAGAAGCAGGTCTTACACCGATAAAAACGCCGTCAGGACTAATGGCCTATAAGGAAGCAAGGATGATTATTGAATGTAAAAATATAATGATACAGGATTTAGACTATAATAAGACAGCTGCGTCTTATAAAATTGCTGATATGTACAAAAATGCACCGACCTCTCATCACAATATGTTTATATCCGAAATTACAAATATATGGCTAAAGAAATAATTAACAATTCGACCTGGGGCAATACCTTGCGCAAATACAGCAGAAATCTGCATGGTCACCTATCGTTCTTTTTTTCGGGAGTGCTTTTCATTTACATTGTTTCTGGGATCGCAATGAACCACCAAAACATTTTTAACCCGCAGTATGATGTATCTGTCCGACAGTACACAGCTGCAGGACAATTTCCGCACGGCGCAAATTTTACTAAAAGCGAAATTGTAAACCTCCTTAGACCTGTATCGGAAGACCAGCATTACAAAAAGCATTTTTATCCCAATCCTCAAACACTGAAAGTTTTCCTTTCGACTGGTTCCTCCTTTACCGTTGATACCGCAAACGGCCAGGTGGAATATCAAGGGATAAAAAGACGTCCGTTTTTCTTCCAGTTATCCTTTCTGCACTATAATCCAGGTACGTACTGGAAATATTTTTCCGATGCCTTTGCCGTCAGTATCATCATCGTCATCATTACAGGGTTGATTATGAACAAGGGTGACCGAGGTTTCTTCGGTATCCGTGGTATTGAATTCGCTTTAGGCATTATCATTCCGCTGCTGTTTTTGATTTTTTGATAAGAAGAGCAGATACTAAACTTATAAAATTAGATGATTGAAACATTTATGGCTGCAGTTCATACTGGCAGCATTACAGCGGTTTTTGAAGAACGGCTGTCTGCTATTCATATTCCTCGGCTGCAGATAGGCGGCCCTATTGATAATACCGGACCCCTCATATTACTCATGGCGGCATTGGGACTTATAATCTATATTTTATTCGGTATTATTTTAAAAAACAAAAAGTCATCCGCAGTACTCCATACCCCGGGGAATCTGTATTCGGCATCTGCTGCCGAATATATTTTATTAGTTGGCTCTGAGACCGGCGGCACGCGCATCTTTGCGCAGGAGCTGTTTAAGCAGTTGACAAATAGTGGTTTAAAGCCCTATTTGACTGACATGAATAATTATACTGAATATCCTCAGGCCAAATATTTGCTGGTGCTTACCTCCACCTATGGTGAAGGTGATGCTCCTTCAAGTGCGTCCCGTTTTTTAAACATACTGGAGAAAACCCCGCAAACTCACAAGGTCAATGTTTCGGTAGCAGGTTTTGGGTCACTGGATTACGCTGATTTTTGCGGTTATTCCGAACAGGTATTCAGGGCTTTGCAGCATCAAGGCTGGGCTGATATGACTATTCCCCTGTACATGATAAACGACAAATCTGCCGAACAGTTTTCGCAATGGGTTAAAGCGCTGATAAACTGTTATTCCCTGCCGCTGATAGCATCTCCGGCTCTTTTTTCTGCCAGACCAAGGGAATTCAAAACTTTTGCGTTTGCAGACAGGTATTTTTCCACAGACGAGCAGCTGTTCCGTGTCTGCATTAAGGCCGATTCTAAAGTCAGTTTTACCTCCGGTGATCTTTTAACTATTTATCCCGCTGATGATAATAGGGAACGTTTCTATTCCGTTTCCAGGATAGGGGATACAATTGAATTGGTCGTACGTGAATTCCCAAGCGGGCTGGGAAGTACTTTTCTGAAAAATTCGCCGCTGGGAACTTCGTTTCAGGCGAGGGTAATGGAAAACCCTAAGTTTCATTTTCCTGATAATAAACGTCCCGTCATCATGATAGCCAACGGAACTGGTATCGCGCCTTTCAGGGGTATGATCAACGCAAACAAACAAGTGCCCGTTCATCTTTTTTATGGTTCGAGGCAAAAAGAGGTGTATGACAGTTTTTTGAAACAGGAATTGGAACAATACCTGCTGAGCGGCAAACTTTCCAGCCAGTACCTGGCTTTTTCACGTGATAAAGAAAGGCTGTATATTACCGAGCTTATAAAAGAGCAGTCAGAGTTGGTGACGCAGGTCCTGCGTGACAAGGGCACTATTATGATTTGTGGTTCGCTGACCATGCAAAAAGATGTCGTAGCGCAGATTTCTTTGGCCTGCAAGGAAGCCTTACAAAAGGATATACAGCAGTATTTGGACAACGGTCAGATAGTATCAGACTGCTATTAAAGCAGCAAATGGCTGCGCTGAAGTAAATTGGTAAAAATAATTAAGGGCATTTTTTGCACCCTAAATTATTTTATAAATGTTTATTAAAAGAAAAACAATTTTTTAAAATCAGACTCAGCTTTTAGTGTAAAAAACTATGAAGTCCAAACTGTAAGTGCCGCGATTTTGCCATAAAACATAAATAAGTGAATGATCATTAAAATTTGCCTTAAGTTTTGCGTCCAAATTTAAAGGCGGCTTCTATATAATAAAGGCTGTCTTTTGGACAGCCTTTAAAAACTAATTAAAATAAAAAATAAAAAAATCGATAAGAACATTATAAACCCAATTCAGGATAAGGTTTATAAGAGATTCTTATTTTGCTTTCATCAGTACTTGTACAGTGTTAGATTTCTTTAAAGCATTCAAAGTGAATTCTTTCACATCTTTTGCAGTTATCGCACTTAAAGTACTTTTAAGAAGTTCCGTATCTAGAGGTTCTTCGTTATCACGAGCATAAGAGCTTATAACGCTTAACCAATAATTGTTCTGTTTAATTTGTTCCTGATGATTTTTAACAATAGATTGTTTGATGTCTTCCAGCATATTGGCAGGAATGTTTTCGGTTTGTACTCTTGTAATTTCAGCATGTACAATTTTCACCAAAGCATCTGCTTTATCAGGATTACAATCGAAGTTAATTTCTAGAGAAAATAATGGAGCAGGAATCTGCGAAATATTAGCTCGCACCTGAACGCCGTAACTGCCGCCTTCTTCTTCACGAATGGTTTCTAAATAGCGTTTTGTGAGCCACTCAGATAAAATATAACTGAAGATTTTGTTCTTTTTGTTATAAACAACCTCTTTGTTTTCTAAATGAAGATAAACAGTTGTTTTTGGCGTATCCATTGTTCTGAAAATCGTTTTTTCTACTTTTCCCTCTTTCATGGCAATCTTATGATCGACATATTTTTCTGTTCTGTCATTTGCTGTAATGTTTCCTAAATAGGTATTGATTGCAGCAATATCTTTTTCTGAAATGTTTCCGACGAATAGAAACGTGAAATCACCTGCGTTTGAGAAACGTTCTGTATAGAATTTTATAGCTTTATTTAAATCAAGGGAATTGATAAAATCCTGTGTTAAAAGCCAGTTACGTTTGCTGTAATTACTGTTTAGATTTGAAATAGTATCGTTTAAAGCCTTTTCATTGCTGTTTGAAGCATTATTTAATTTGTTTTGATACTGCTCTTTTATCTTGTCAAAGGTACTGTTGTCAAATCTCGGATGCTGGAAATATAAATAAGTAAGCTGTAATAAAGTGGTCAAAGATTCTTTGTTGCTGCTTCCGTTAAAACCTTCGTACAAACCTCCAATATACGGACTCACAGTGGCGGTTTTTCCAGTTAGTTTCTTTTTTAAATCGGTAAATTTATAATCGCCTAAACCAGAATACGCAGCCACACCCGATGCAATTTGAGCCGAAGGAAGATCTTTCCAGTGTGCTAGAGAATTTCCTCCAGCGCTGTAAGCTGAAAACAAAATCTGGTCTTTACTTAAAGAAGTTGGATAAATAATCACTTTTGCACCGTTTGCCAACGTATATTTTTTCGCATTAGCGAATAGTTTTATGTCTTCGATTTTTGCGATTGGTCTTTCTGTCAATTCTTCTTTCACCAATGAAGCTGTTAATTCTTCTTCTTTGTAAGGTTCTAATTTAGAATTTGAAATGGTTTTAATGGCATTCCAGTACTCGTTTGCTTCGGGAAATTTCATTGCAGCATCTTCTGGAGCAGAAACCGATAATACTAAATTATCTTTTGGCTCTAAAGCTTTAAATGCAGTATTTACCTGATCTAAAGTAACAGTATTCAAGAAAGCATTAATCCATTCATGTTCTCCCTCAACACTAAAAACCGGATTGGATTCTAAAAAATAAAGCTGTAATTGTTCTGCCCAATAACTGTTTCCAATTTTATCTTTATTTGCTAAACGATTGTCATAGCTGGTGCGCATTTTAGTTTTCAAGCGGTCCAATTCCTGCTGTGTAAATCCGTTTTGCACCGCTCTTTCAAATTCTCGGTAAGCTTCGGTAAAAGCTTCGATGAACTTTCCTTTTTTTGGCGTAACATTTAATGAAAATTTGCTGTCTAATCTCGAAAGATTTTCATTTGAAATTCCGAATGCCAAACCTGCAGTTTCGTTATTGATAATGTATTCGTTAAATCGGTTATTCATCATTTGCAAAGCCAGATTTTCCTGCATGCTTTTGTTCATTTCGGCCTCATCCTGAACTAAAGGTTTTGGTTTGTTGTATGAAAGTGAAATTCCAGAACGCTGTAACTCTTTGTCAGTTGCCAGCACATAACGATTTTCTTTTTGGAACGGAATTTTTTCATACGTTCTTTTATTGATTTTTTTGGGTTTTGGTATCGAACCGAAAATCTCTTTAACACGTTTTTCGATTACAGTCACATCGATGTCACCTGTAATTACGACAGCTTGATTTTGAGGCTGATACCATTTCTTGTAATACTCTCGTAGTACTTGATACTTGAAATTATTGATGACATTCAAATCTCCAATAACATTGCGTTTTGCATATTTTGAACCTTCAAAAAGAACTTTGTTGATTTTTTCGCCTGTTCTGTAATCTGCATTTCTTCTGGTACGCCATTCTTCGCGAATTACGCCTCTTTCGGCATCAATTTCGTTATGGGCAAGAAGGAGAGAGCCAGACCAGTCGTGCAGTACATACATGCAAGAATCCAATAAAGTTTTGTCTTGCGAGGGAACATTGCTGATGTTGTAAACCGTTTCGTCGTAAGCCGTGTAAGCATTAATATCTTTTCCGAAAGAAACACCTTGTTTTTCCAGCATGTTGATGATTCCTTTTCCTTTAAAATGCTCTGTTCCGTTAAAAGCCATGTGTTCCAAAAAATGAGCTAATCCGTCCTGATCGTCATTTTCTAAAATTGCCCCAACGTTTTGCACGAAATAGAAATCGGCTCTGTCTTTTGGCCATTCGTTGTGCATGATAAAATACTGCATCCCATTTGGAAGCGTTCCGTGTGCGACTTCTTTCGGAAGCGGAAACGTAGTTTTAAACTGCGCAGAAACTTGAGATAAACCCAGAAGCAGGAAATGCGCTAGAATTAATTTTGTTTTCATTTTTGATAGTTATTGTTCTTTTTTTGATTGAATTTTTATTTGAAAAAAGTATAGGAAGTTACTGCTGTTAGTTTGAAGGTCTCATACGAGACCTCCAAATAACAGTCTTTGGGGTGTATAAAGGTATCGGCTTATATTACATCCAGTCAGGACGCGCGGCCCCTTTTAAATAAAAGTCAAAATACTGCTGCATTTTGAGCGTCCAGTCTTTTCTATTCGCCGCATCATCTAAAGTATGTCCTTCTTTTTTGTAATTCACTAATAAAGCAGTTTTGCCTAAACGTCGAAGTGCAAAAAACAAAGATTGTCCTTCCTGATAAGGCACTGCACGGTCATTATCATTGTGAAAAATAAGGATTGGCGTTTGGATGTTTTTAGCCGAAAATATAGGCGAATTTTTGATGTATCCGTCCAGATTGTCGTGCATAGAACTTCCCATGCGATATTGATCGGCTTCGTATTTAAACATTGTCGAAATACCATTGGATCGCATTACAGGATAATTGGCAGTAAAATTGCTTACCCCGGAACCCACAATTGCACAGCTGAAAAGATTGGTTTTTGTAGTTAAGAAAGAAGTTTCGTAACCGCCAAAACTATGTCCCTGAATTCCAATTTTGCCTTTCTCCGTAATGCCTTTTGAAATTAAATATTCAATCCCGCTGATGACATCATTGTACACGCTGTTTCCAACGTCGCCATACGTATAATGTACATCTGGCTGGAAAACAATGTAACCCTGGCTTACAAAAGTTGGAATATTAATATTGGAAGTGCTGACTTCAGGCTGATGGTACTGATTAAAATCTTCAGTATGTTTTTCGTAAAAATGAACAATTACTGGATATGTTTTTTTGCTGTCGTAATTGTCCGGAAGATATAGATTTCCCTGGTTTTCTTTGCCGTTAAAAGTTTTCCATCTCAGCAATTTAGAAGTTCCCCAGGCATAATCTTTCTGCTGTGGATTGATGTTGGTAATTCTTTGCTGTGATTTAAAATTTTCAGTTCCCCACCATAAATCTGGAAAAGTAGTATAGCTTTCTTTAGAGAATAAAACACTCGAATTATCTCCAGAAACGTCTTCAATGCGTACGTTATATTCTGAAGGAGCTAATATTTTTGTAATAGAATTGGCATCGACTAATTTATAAACCCCTTTCGATTTATGTTCTGTATCGAAACCATTTAATGTAATGGTTTTTATGTTGTCTAAATTTCCAAAATAACCTTGTTCTCCATATCGAAGTTCCGTTTTGTTTTTTCTTCCATACTGCTGCGTGAGCGAATACGCCTTTTTTTGATTGGTCAGGTCAATAGCCCACAAATCAAACTGATCGTATAAAACGACTGTGTTTCCATTATCTAACCAGCCCGCGATTCCGTAAGCGGTATTTGCCGATTTCATATCTACATTATCATCTGAAATCGGAAAAGGAATTTGTAAACTGATATTTTTGAATTGCATAGAACTGCTGTCAAAAACGGTCCACACTTTTGCCTTTTCATCATAAAAAACAGCAAAACTTCCCTGCGGATTCCAAGTTGGACTGCCAAAAACGCCTGTTAATATTTTTGTAGATTTTCCTGTTTCGGCATCGATCCAGTAAACATCATTACGTTCGTTAAAAGTCCAGTCTACTTCTACGGCATACGGTTTTTTATCTAAACCATAAACACCTTTAAAGCTGCCAGATTCTGGTATTAAAACCTGATCAAATTCACTAGTTGAAGCAATTTTGACTACTTTTTTATTTTGGATATCATAAAGAAATTTCTGCTCGCTTGGAAGTGTTTTGGAACTTCTCAACAATTCCTGTCTGCGTTCCATTGTTCCCTGATTCGATCTCCAGATTTCAACACCCGATTTTGGAATCTGAGTATTTTCCGGACGCTTATTCGAGTTTACTGACAAGGTGATAAAGCGACTATTTTCATTTAATCCATACGCTGTTTTTGAAATCGAATAACCAGACTCGCTTAACTTGATATCATCATAATTGAATACGGCTTTTGTTGAATTAGTATTGAGATTAAAATAATAAACCATATTAAAATCGGAGCTGTTATTTCCTTTTAAAGTAAAAGTACCGCCGTTTTCTTTATCGTTTAATTGAAAATCTCCAAAATCAGAAGCTTTCCCACTATAGATAGTTTCTTGTTTACCGCCTGGATTTCCGTGTTTTAGAAACACTTTGTCTTTTTCGATCTGTGCGTATACAATGGATTTGTTTTTTAAAAAACGAGATGATTTAATGTTGTTTACAGCAATACTGTCATTGCTTTCTAAATTGTAACAAACCAAGCGCTGGAGAAAAAAAGGACCTTTTTCAGCCTCAGGACGCGTGTAGTATAGAAAATCAGTTCCTGTAAGAGCATTGGTATAATGTTTTGTTTTCCAAAGTCTTTTTGCTCCCGTTTTTAAATTTTGGAGTATGGTACTGTCTTTCTTAGTGTACTGAATCCAGTCTTTTTTTCCAATGAATTTCAGATCACTGATATTCTCAAAAACCAGACGTTTCCCTTTTGGAGCTTCCTGAACAATAATCTGCTTTTTATTTTCTTTTTCTTCATCTTGAAATACAGTACTGTAGGACATCCATTTACCAGTATAGGATAAAGACTTGCTGTTAATTCTCTCCCACGACTGATAAGCCGATTGGTCAACTGTTTTTTTCTGTGCAGATAAACTATGTACACTCAAAGCGAATGTACATAGTAAGACTATTTTTTTCATATAATTAGATTTTCAGAAAGCGAATTATTCGTTCTTTAAAGCGTTGATAACGCCTGTAAGTTCATCAACCAATTGTCCGGGATTTCCAGAATAACCTTCAGAAGTAAAACGAATTTTTCCGTTTTTGATTACTACTTTTCTAGGAATACCGCTGGATTTGAAAATTGCTGCATACTTTGAGAAAGATTCATTGTTTGTAGAACCGCCTTTTTTTATTAAATCAAAATAAGTATCTAGTTTTAGTCCTTTTTCTTTTAGATAGGCAACAGCTGCTTTTTTGTAACCTTCATGATTTTCCTGCGTGCTGATGAAGTACACTTCAACTTGCTGGTCTTCTTTGAAGCTGGTAACCAATTGCTGCATCGCTGGAAAAGCCTTTTTACAAGGTCCGCACCAAGTTGCCCAAAAATCGATTACGATAATTTTACCGCTGTTTAAATCCAATTGCTTTGTTTTTCCATCGGTTCCCTGAACTTTAATGGCCGGAGCGGCGATATCGATAAAAGCGATTTTTTCTTCAGACTTGTTTTCTTTTTTCAGCTGCTCTAAATAGGCAGGAAAATCACTTTCTTTTTTGCCTTCTTTTAAATACGCTTCTTTCAATTTAGCCGTCATTCCTTCTGATAAAGTATTTCTTCTTGCTGCATTTTTCAATACCTCGATAATAGGTTTGTTTAAGGCTTCTAAAGCTCTTACGTGTATGTCGTTAATGCTTGCTTTTTCGTAACGTTTTTCTAATGGAAGCGCATCAAAAGTTTCCAGAACTTCTGGATATTTTTTCAGCATATCGAACATACGAATCTGAATGACTAATTCATTGTTCAATTGATTTTTAGCATTTTCTGTTGCCTGATTTGGAGACCAGTAAATTCCCTGCATATAAGACAGGTCATTTACTTTTGCCTTCATTTCTTTTATCATAGGCACAGCCATTGTTTCGATTACTGCCGGATCTACCGATTTTAGATATAAAGCTTTTGAAATATACTGGTGGTAACCATCATTGACTGAGGCAAAATTCATTGTTGGAATCAGAGCCAGAATACTTTTGTAATCTTTAGTTTCGAAATAATAGCCAAATTTTATTTTTACAATATTGTCATACAGATAGTTTTGTGATGCGGGCACTTCTTTACTGTATGGAAAATCAGTTAAAAATTGATTAGCCGCTTTGTACTTCTCAGCTGCATCAGCAATTTTATTGATTTTTTGATAGGCATTAAATCTTAAATAAGCCCCATTTGGAAATTGCTTTTCAATAACTGTTTCTAAAGAATCTGCTTTTTTCTGATCTTTTAAATCAAACAGATAAATACTGCGGAGTTTCACAAAAACTTCTTCAGGCATTCCTTTTGTGTTTTTTGAGAATTGCGTTAAAACTTTAGGCGCAATCTCCTCAAATTTTTCAGGTTTTTGTTTTTTCAGGATTTTGATGTAGGTATCAAAAAATTCAGGAAATCGGTCTGGATGGTCTTGCACTTCTTTTTTTAACCAATATTCGGTTGCATCTCCATCAATAGAAAAATCTTTGAAATATCCGTTAAACTCTCCGTTGAAGTTTTTGTTTCTAAAAGTTGCCCAAGCCAAATCGGCTCCGGGCATTTTTACTTTTGGCTCTTTAAAAGCTACCAGCATATACCCTTTGTCCTGATTGGTGTCTGTAACTAATCCATTTTCGGTATTGCCATAGAATTTGAAAGCCATAAAAGCACAGTTTTTCGGAACCGTAAAATCGGCATTCCAAGTACTGCCATTTTTTTTCATTTTAATATCTTCAATTTCCCATCTGTAATCATTGAAAACATACGCATAACCGTTGATTTCTTGTATGTTTTCTAATGGACCGCCTTTTGGATCATACGTCATATTTATAGTCGTTCCAGAAATAGGAATGTCTGCCATTCCTTGTAATCTGGATGTAACTTCTTGAGCCGAAACTTTTATGGTAAGGGCGCAAAACGCCAATACCAAAAGTTTGATATTTAATTTTTTTAACATTGTAATGAATTTATTTGCCCAGTTCCGGGTTTAAATCGATGTAATTTTGATTGATTGGGAATACATATCCATCGCTGTTAGGAGCAAGGGTAAAGGTATTTCCTTTAAAAATTCGTGTGTATGTTTTCTGAAAAGCCGGATCAAGATTTAATCTTCGCTGATCGAACCAGCGGAAACCTCTTCCTATAAATTCTTTTTGTCTTTCTGTTAGAACAAGATTTAAAGCTTCAGTACTTGTTGCAGCACTTACCTGATAAGCTGCATTGGCTCTGAATCTTTTTGCTCTAAGAATATTAAGATAATCCACGGCTTTTTGAGTTTGTCCTGCTCTGGCATAACATTCAGCGGCGATTAAATACATTTCGGGAACCGAAACTCCCACGTTAATTCCGTTTGTATTGCTATAGGTGGCAATTCCAAAACCTCTTCCAGTGTAAGTTGGAGAAATAGAAACGTTACCAGCTATTGTATAGTAATCATAACGCAAATCGGTGGTTCCAAAACTACTTAGCAAATCATTAGAAAGAGGTGCTCTGTTATAAGTTAACAGCAAAGTTTTTGAAAATATAACCTCAGGGTTCTGAATTAAAACGGGATAACTGTAACCCGTTGCAAATGTTTTTAAATCAATTAATCCATTTTGCATTTGTAAGGCCTTCTCAGCATTTTCGAGACTCAATTGATATTGGCCCATATAAAGATACGTTCTTGCCAATAATGCATAAACTGCTTTTTTGGATGGAAGCACATTAAAAGGAGGTGTATCCTGGATATCATTTGCCAAAGCACTCTTTAAATCAGAAATAATCTGATCGTAAATCTGACCGACTGTACTTCTGTCCAATGATGAAAACAGTTCTGGTTTTAATAATAGCGGAACCGCTTTTTCTGAATTAGCAGAAGCTGGATCAAACTGAGGACCGTAAGTGTTTACTAACTGAAGGTATGCAAATGCTCTATGAACAAAGGCTTCGGCATAGATTTCTTTTTTCTCGGCATCTGTTCCTTTTTCACTGCCCATAACGCCGTCCAAAAGAACGTTACTGTAATAAACGGCTTTGTATAACCCAATGTAATCTGAATCTCCCTGAGAAGGATCGTAGATTTTGTCCTGCCAGGTATAACTGTTTGCCCAAATTGTACTTACGCCATTTTGATAGGTCGCAGGAAATTCTGCATCGGCATTGGCCAACAAATAAATTCCTCCAGAACCGCTAATGTCGGTGTAGGCATTAGCAATGGCTCTGTAATCTGAAGTATATTTTAAAATTCTGTTGTTTCCAACTTGCTCTACTTCAACATAATCTCTACAAGAGTTTAGCAGAAGTGCAGGCAGAATATATAGTGTGAATTTAAGAAATTTCATAAATCTGTTTTTTTAAAATTAAAAACCGCAGTTAAATTGTAAGGTGTAGGTACGCTGTGGAGGAAGTGTATTGTAGTTGTTGTTTGACAAATACTGAGGATCAATTCCTAAATCGTTTTTAACCCATAACAATCCTAAATTTCTTGCTGCGAAATTAAAACTCAATGATTTTATAAAAGTTTTTTCTAACCATTGGTTAGGTACATTATAACCTAGTGCAACCTGCTGTAGTCGAATGTTATCTGCAGGAAGTACATTAATGTCTGCCATTTGGTAACGGTTTAAACTATTAAAACTGATGTTTGCCAGACCAGGAACATTTGTATTAGCTTCATCTCCGGCTTGTCTCCAGCGATCTGCAACAAGTGCATCTTTTGCAACAGCTCCGTTTTGCACTCCTGTGTAAGAAGGGTAATTTTGTAAAACTGTATTTCTAAACACGTGTCCTCCATAATAGGTGATCTGCACTCCTAATCTGAAGTTTTTAAAGGAGAAATCATTCATGAAACCTCCAGAATATGGAGCAAATGTAGTTCCCATATATTTTAGATCGTCTTTATCTACTGCTCCAATTCCCTGACTTGAATTTACAATTGTACCGTCTTTTTTGCGTATGGTAGATTGTCCGCTGCTGTCCAATCCTGCCCAGTGATAGGCATATACATATCCGATTTTTTTACCTTCTGTTGTTACACCAGATAGATATTGGTTAGTAGTTGTCGCTTTAAAACGAGAGTCTGTAACTTCATTTGTATTGTAACCAAGATTTACAGTACTGTTCCATTTAAATTCAGCATTTACAATAGCTCCTGAAATAGTAAAATCTATTCCATGTCCTTTTAAAGTACCAGCGTTATAATTTACAAATGGCCAGCCGTAAGTTGGATTAAATGGCAGATTCACTAGAATATCATTTGTTTTTTTATAGTATAAATCGACACTTCCTCGTAAACGATTGTTGAAAAAACCATAATCTATACCGTAATTTGTTGTTGTCGTTGTTTCCCATCTAATTTCTGGATTTTCAGGGACACTGATAGATCCAATAGGCAATTGCGTATTAAAATCGACAGATCCAATACTGATTACAGGGCTTTGGCTTCCAAAACCACCGGCAGGAGAGATTGCTGCTTTACCGTAAGTAGCTCTAAATGCTAAAGTGCTCAGCCAGCTGACATCTCTTAAAAAAAACTCTTTATTAATATCCCATTTTGCTCCTGCAGACCATAGCGGGATAGCTCTATTTTTTTTAGAAGCCCCTAATAGGTTGGTGTCATCAAAACGAACACTTCCTGAAATATGGTAACGGTTCATAAAATCATACGAGCCTAATCCATAGTACGATAAATAGCGGTTTCTTGATTTGCTAATACTAGTATCTGAGCTTCCAATTATACTCTGCCATCCGTAAACGGTAGTGTAATAAACTGTTGGATTTACGGCTTGTCCCGAGTTAGTGTCCATGTTGTAGCCATAATATCTTTGGCTGGAACCTTCTCTGCGTTCTTCTCTGATTTCTGTACCTGCTAAAAAGTGTAAACTGTTATCTTCGTTAAAATTCTTATTGATATTCATCTGAAAACGCATGCTCTGAGTGTCGTTGCTAGCATTCGTATTAGATAAATAAGATCCAAGCGGTATACCATACACTAACTTTCCAGCAGAATTAACAGATGTTGCCTGATTGATCATGTTTCGGGTATAATAACTATCCAACTCACTTAAAGATTTGGTTTTATTTGTTATGGAAGTATACATTCCCGATGCCTCAAAATTTAACCAATTTGTAACTGTAGCTGTTAAACTTGCATTTAATCTTAAATTAGCTCCTTTTGTTATTACATTAGAATAATTCAGTTCATCTAAATAATTGTAAGACCAGGGCAAATAACCTTTTGCTTCAAATCCTTTTGATACCGCTGGCGTGAAAAGAAAATAACGGCTGATTCCATTTCCATTTTCATCGGCAATCATATCATACGGACGCAAAGCTGTAGCCGATACATTTGATAAGGCTTCGTTTGCAACAGTATTGGTTTGGTACGTCGTAGGCACATAATTGATTCCTGTATTCAGTTTTAAGAAACTTTTAAGCTGAAAGGAGTTGTTTAATGTGATATTATACGATTTAGAATCATTTCCCTGCATTGCCGCATTGTCTTTATTATAACCTAAAGACAAATAGTAGGTGCTTTTTTCGTTTCCGCCATTTATAGATAAATCATACTGGGTGGTAAATGAATTTCTTAATAAGTATCTGTCTATCTGATCCAAATTATTATTTTGTCCTAACTGGTTTAGCAGAAGATCTCTTTGAGCTAAAGAAATTTCGCCTCTTTTTTGTCTAAACATTATTTCCTGCGCTGCGCTTGGATTAAGAGCCTGCCAGTTCGAAATATTATCAGCAGCGAAACCGCCGTTAACAAGATCTTTTTCATAATCAATATATTGAGCTGAATTCATGACACGCAGTTTTCCCAAATCAATTTTTTCACCTACCGTTGTAGTGGTGTTAAAATTTATAACTGGTTCTCCTTTTCTGCCTTTTTTGGTTGTAATTACAATGACACCGTTGGCGGCCGCAGAACCCCAGATCGAACTCGCAGCAGCGTCTTTTAAAACCGAAATGCTTTCTACATCATCTGGATTAAGATAACTTAAAATAGAAGATCCCGGAACACCTCTTCTAGAGAAAGCAAAATCTTCTCTCGATTGCGGAAAACCATCAATTACGATTAACGGCTGTCCTGTACCGCTGTAATTGTTAGTTCCTCTCACGCTGATAGTACCTGTTCTTGGATCTACATTTACACCGGCAATTTTTCCTTCCAGCCTTGATTGAATATCTACTGTAGGCACTTCTGCCAATTCTTTAGCAGTTATTAACCCGATAGATCCGGTTACTCTTTCTTTTGGAATTTCGGTATATCCGTTAGAAACGGTAATCTCTACGCTGTGGAGTTCCATTACATCTGCAGCAAGCACGGCATCAATTATTCTCTTATTGTTTACAGGAATGGTTACCGTTTTAAAACCCAAAGAACTAAAAACGATAGTATCATTTGGAGCGACTCTCATGCGATAATCACCTTCTTTTCTGGTAATGTCCCAAGTTTGTTTTCCTTTCAAGACAACATTTACTCCAATAAGCGGTGCGCCTTTTTTATCGGTCACTTTCCCTGTTAATTCATACTCCAGCTGTTCGGGTCTTTTTTTAGCTCTCTTTACAATAACTTGTTTATCGATAATATCATAAGTAAGATTATTGTTTTTGAAAGCATTGTTTAAAATTTCCTCTAAAGTTGCCTCTTTGTCCAATGTAATTGTAGTGGCAGAATTAAGTACATCATCATTATAGAAAAAGACATAGTTCGCCTGTTTTTCTAAAGTAGAAAATACCTCCGTGAGCGGCGCGTTCTTGAAACGAACATGTATTTTATTTTGCCCTGAAGAAGGGTTCGCATATAAACTACACATACTTATCCAGATAAATGCAGTAAGAGATCTCATAAGCAGCAGATATAGGTAATAGTGGTATCGTTCAGAAAATAATTTTTCTGAATTATGTTTTTTATTCATAATTTTGTTTTGGATTAAGATGCAGTCAATTAGGATTGGCCGCTGTTCTACAACTGCCAAAAGATGCGCCAACATCTTTTGGTTTTTTTTTGGTTAGTTTATAAATAAGGTTGATATGTGTATCTCTGGTCTTATATCATAGGCTTTGGTGGTTTTTAGAATTGATTTTTTTATTTAATTGTAATAGTTCTTTGGTTTGCGTTTACAGTGCAGTTGTTATTGGTAATACTGGACAAAGCAGCGGCCAGCGAATTCAGGTTTTCATTTAAGGCAAAAGATCCTGAGTAGCTGGTTTCTAAATTCAAGTTTGAACCTTTAATAAATTCAATTTTATAATATTTTGAGAGCTTGTTTAAAATAGTTCCTAATGACTGGCTTTTGAAGGTAAAATAACCATCTCTCCACGACAATATAGAGGCAACATCTTTTCGTTCAACTTTGAGCTGTTTTTTATCTTTATTGATCGTTGCAATCATTCCTGGATTTAAATCTTCCTGAATTTCCTGATTGCTTAAAATTCCTTTTTTAGTATAAGTAATTCTTACTTTTCCCTCTAATAAAGCAGTTTGAACGTTTTTATCTTCAGGATAAGAACTTACATTAAATACAGTTCCAAGTACGCGTACATTACATTCTTTTGTTTTTACAAAGAAAGGTTTGGTTTTATCATGCGCTACGTCAAAAGCGGCTTCTCCTGTTAAATAAACTTCACGGATAGAACCATCAAATTGAGTCGGATAGATTAGGGAAGAGCCAGAATTCAGCCATACTCTTGTTCCGTCTGTTAATACAATCTGTGTTCTTTTTCCATAAGGAACACGCACAGTATTAAAGGCAGCCACGCTTGAATTTGTGTTTATAGCTTGTTTTCCAACCGTAACTTTTTTTCCATTTTTACCATAACTGATAACCGCACTATCCTGCACCGCGATAGTTTGTTTGTCTTGTAAAACAAGCGAGATTTCTTCTAAATCAATATTAGAATCAGTCGAAGTATTACTTGCGGCAAATAGCTCTAATGCTGTTTGCGGTTTACTGCCTACAGTATTATTCGGATTGATAAATACAGATAGAGAGACTAATAAAACAACACTTGCAGCGGCAGAATAGGCGAGAAGTCTTTTTTTCTTCCTGCGCTTAGATTCTTCTTCGGCTAGTTCGATTAGTCCAAGACGAATTTGATTCTTTAAAGAATCTTTTTCATCGTTCGATATTTTGTTAAAATTAATTTGCAAGGCGATGTTTTTATGGGGTATATATTTACTAAGAGAACAACTCTTGTAAAACATAGACAAAAAAATAACCTTTTTTTAAAGTTTTTTTCGAAGTTCTTTCAAACATCTGTAAATCAGTGTTCTACAAGACTCTATGGAAATGTCTAAAATAGAAGCAATTTCCTCATAAGGTTTGTCTTCATTAAATCTGTAGAATAAAGCTTTGCGCTGCTTTTCGGTTAGTTCCTGCATCGCAAATGCTAATTTTGAATTAAGAGCAGTATTATTTTCTTCTTCAATTAAAGTATCTTCAAAAGAGAGTTCTTTTAAAATAACTGAATCATAATCAGAGGTGATAGAAAACATTTTTTTAGAAGCTTTGTGCTTTTTTAAAACATTACGCTGTGTGATTTTAAACAAATACGATTTTACATTTACATTTTGAGCAAGTCCACTGCGGTATTTATAAATGTCTAAAAAAACATCATGAATAGTATCTTTAGCAATCGAAGTTTCATTAGTATATTGTGAAGCAAAAGTAAGTAAAACATCAGCGTAGATATCATACAGCTTTTCAAAGGCGGTAATGTCACCTTTTTTAATCTGCTGCCATAAAAAAATATCTTCTGAAGTGTTCTTCATCGAAGGAATATGATTGCTTGTGTTTAACAGCAAATCTAAAACTTTTATCGCTAATACAGTTAGATTTTAAAATATTTCATAATGTTTTGTATTAATTGATGAAAATAATAGCGATTGTTTTGTTAATTTTTTTTTTTAATGTTTTTATATTTCAGTGAATTTCATTTCAGATGTTCTCTAATGTGATGGTACAATTGTGAAATTATCCATTTTTGCATTAGTACAATAGATTGTACAAATACTATATCAACAGCAAGATTTCCGTCAAGTGGAGAAATCAATTAAAGGTCAAAAAGTGTCTAAAATAACAAGAGTATCTAACAGCCTGTAATTTCCATCCAGTAAAAGCTTAAAATTTTCAGGGGCAGCTTCGGTCCATTTAGGCACAAAAACCAGAGTTTCGAAAATCTGTGCGCCATTCATTAAAAAGTAGATAAGTGGTGATGCAGAGCCATATTTCAGCTCTGGTCAGTTAATTGCAGTAAGACCTTCTATATTATTTTTTGTTTAAATTATCTTTTGTTTCCTCCATTATGGCTGCGGCTTTGATAAAATAGCTTTCTATAGTTTCTATTTGTTCTTCTGAAAAAATGGCAAGCAATGCCATAGTTTTCTCCTGCAGTTTATCAAAAAACGGCTTAAGCAGCTTCATACTATTTTCGACATTCGGAACAATGATGACTTTTCTTAGGTCTTCCTTGATGAATTGCCTTTCCAAGAGTTTCATTTTTTCCAACCGGTCTATTAATCCCGTTACGGCACCTATGCTTAAACCTGAAAGTTTAGAGATTTCTCCCACGGTTATAGATTTATGAAGAATAAGTCCTAAATATATGCGGTCTGCTTCCTAAAGTCTTTATTTTCTTGTAATTACAGCGTGAATAAATACAGATGCATCAGAATATTTTCTGCTGGCAGCTTGATATCGTGATAATAAATCAGTACTATTAACTTTGCTCATGAACTAAGTATCTTAGTGAAAAAGATAAATAAATTATTAAAATAACAGTTTAGCTTCTTGAAATTTCTATTTTTTGAAGATACCGGCGCTGTATCTGCTAAATTCTCTCTTAGATTTTGTAACGAGAACACCACGAATGCTTCTGCATGAGCTGCTTTCTCAGCTAGTATTGATTTAGTGTTAGGTATTGATAATATCATAAAAAATTATGATATAAAATATTTTAATGAAATAAATAGCTGTCTTTTTTTATCATAAGTCTAGTAATGATTACAATTTGACCCTTTTTCTGATACAAATAGAACCATAGTTTGGCTAGTCTTTATTGTTAATTTGTTCCCTGTCTCTAAGGTTTTTTCGAAGAGACAAACCAGCTTATTAACTAATACCTAACCAATCAAATTATGAATGAAAAAAAAGGAATGCGATGCATTAAAAAGCGCAGTTACAGTCTTTTTAATACAGGCATTATTATAGCGATGCTATTTTATGCCGGACTGATGTCAGCCCAAAATTCTGATCCAAAAAGAATTAAGGGTACTGTTACATCAGAAACAGATGGGCAGCCTCTTTTTGGGGTCAATATTCAGCTTAAAGGAAAAGATCAGAAAGCGGTCACAGATGCCGATGGAGGTTTTACCATCACAGCAAAAATCGGAGAAACCATTGTGTTTACCTATCTGGGTTTTGTCAAGCAGGAAGTAAAAGTTACCGATGACCAGCTTACAATCCAAATGAAAGAGGATCAAAAAGCACTAAACGAAGTAGTGGTGATCGGGTACGGAAAGGCTAAAAGGAAAGACCTTACAGGAGCCATATCTTCCATTAGCGGTGATGAACTCCGCAAAACACAGCCTGTTACTTTTGATCAGGCACTGCAAGGAAAAGTAGCCGGTGTGGTAGTGCAACAGACTTCGGGGCAGCCTGGAGGAGGTGTAAACATCCAGATACGAGGTATGTCTTCGTTTGGCAGCAGTTCGCCTCTCTATGTAATTGACGGGGTTATCATTGGCCAAAGTTTTGACACTGGTAATGGTACCAATCCACTAGCGACCATAAGCCCCTCAGATATCGAATCGGTAGATGTATTGAAAGATGCTTCGGCGACAGCAATTTATGGTTCGCAGGCTACAAATGGTGTAATTGTAATTACTACAAAAAGAGGTAAGGAAGGTGCAGCTAAAATAACTTATGAGGTTTCAACTGGATTTCAAGAGCTTATCAAGCAGTATCCGACAATGAATTTAAGGGAATATGCCACATTTATTAACCAGAGGGCAGCAGTATGGGGTTTTGACGAAAGACCAGAGTTTGCCAATCCAAATTATTTAGGAGAGGGTACCAACTGGCAAGAAGAATTGTTTCGTAAAGCGCCTACAGTAAATCATGTCCTTACTTTAAGCGGCGGTTCTGAAAAAACACAGTATTTGCTTTCAGGATCGTATTTTAATCAGGAAGGGATAGCCTTAGGATCTGAATTTACCAGAGCATCAGTGCGTTTGAACTTGGATAATAAGACAACGAGCTGGCTTAAGTTAGGAACTAGTATGCAGCTGACTCACATTGATGAGAATGTGAATTCTACTGGATCAAATGTTATTCAAGAGGCATTAAGCCAGACACCGGATATACCCATTAGAAATGCCGATGGAAGTTTTGCAGGAGAAGAAAGCAGTGAAGGATGGATTGCAAAACGTGTAAATCCTTATGCATTGGCACTTATCAATAAAAATAATCCGAAGAGAAATCAGTTTTTTGGTAATCTTTATATTGATATTGCGTTTACGAAAGACTTTTCTTTTCGTAATGAGATCTCAGGTAATTTTCTTTATAAGACAGAAGACAAGTTTAGTCCGACTTATAAATTCGGACTAGCTGAAAAAGTGACCAATGAAGCTTCTTACGCTTACAATCAAGACTATTTTACCACATTTAGAAGTTTCTTCACCTATTCAAAAGTCTTTAATAAAAAATACAATTTTAATGCTCTTTTAGGACATGAGGCCCAGCTGACACAGTTTGAAAGTGTTTCTGCTGGAAGAAGAAATTTCATTTCTAATAATGTAACCAATATAGGAAGCGGCGATATCACTACGGCTACCAATGGAGGTACAAAAGGAGACAGCGCACTAGAATCGTACTTCGGACGTTTAAATTTTATCTATGATGACCGATATCTCTTTACGGCAAATATCCGTGCTGACGGTTCTTCGAAATTTGCGCCTGATAACCGTTGGGTGACTACGTATTCTGGGGCATTTGCATGGAAATTAAACAATGAAAAATTCTTAAAAGGTTCTAAAATCGTTAACGAATTAAAGTTAAGAGCAGGTTATGGACTTACCAACAATCAAAATGTTAGAAACAATGCCTATCTGTCAACTTTAGAATCGGTATCAACAGGACTTTCTGGTAATGCGCAAATGACTACCAATATCGCAAATCCAGCAGTAGAATGGGAAAAAACCAAATACGGAAATATTGGACTTGATGCAGCGCTGTTTGGATGGAAACTTAATTTATCTGTCGATGTTTACAACCGTATGACGGACGGATTGCTGATGCAGATTCCTCTTCCATTATATTCAGGAACTATTGTGGGGTATTCGCCTGGAGCCATCAATGCTCCTTATGTTAATATTGGACAGGTTCGCAACAGAGGCATTGATCTTCATTTGAGTTCAAGAAATATGGAACATGGAGATTTTACATGGACTACAGATTTTACTTTATCTCACAATAAAAATAAAGTAATGAAATTAAATACTGACGGAGCTTTCCTTCCAGGATATTATGGCGGAGATGTGGTGTCTAGAACTGTAGTAGGCGGTTCCATAGGATCATTCTACGGTTATAAAGTAGACGGTGTATTTGCTACAGCAGAAGATTTTAAAAACCATGCACTTCCAACCAATACTGACGGAACAGTACTGCCAATTACTCCTAATTCGGGTGGAGTGTGGTATGGAGATCTTAAATTTAAGGATCTTAACGGAGATGGAGTGATTACTGAAAAGGATCAGACATTTTTAGGATCGCCTGTTCCAGACTTTCAGTTTGGACTTGGAAATACTTTTACTTACAAAGGTTTTGATTTGAATATTTTCTTTACTGCCAATCAAGGCAGTGAGGTTGTGAACGGAATGAGAATTAATGGAGACAATCCTCTTACCAATAACGGTTATTTGAAGTCTTTGAAAGATCACGCTGTATTGGCTTTAATTGATCCTAATGGTTCGGCTTCAGATGTGAATAACGTGTATGTGACTAATCCTGAGACTTCAATTGTCGGACTAAAAAATAATGACAGCAACAGAAACAACCGTTTTTCTGATCGATATGTGGAGAATGGCTCTTTTATAAGATGCAGAAACATGACTTTAGGCTATTCTTTTCCAAGTGAAATGATGAAAAAAATACATATAAGTTCGCTTAGGCTGTATGTAAATGTCAGCAATCCATTTCTAATTACAAGCTACACAGGAATGGATCCTGAGGTAGGATCGTGGAATCCTTTGCAGGCGGGAATTGATAATGGTTTCTATCCGCAGTCCCGATCTTTTACATTTGGACTTAATCTAGGATTAACTAACTAAAAATGAAACAAAACAAAAATATGGGCACAATTTATAGAAATATCATTTTAAGCCTGCTGGTTTCAGCGGTGCTCATCGGATGCCAGGACGATTTTCTTGACCGTCCGTCACAGTCCGAAATAAGCACAGAGAATTTTTACCAGAACAAAGAAGAGCTTCGTTTAGCCACGGCGGCATTATACGGCGGCAAAATCTGGGCACAATGGAATAATACGGCATACCTGCCTTTAGGAGATATATTAAGCGGAAATCTTATTCTTCAATATCAGGGCTCGGATCTGGTGCAGCTTAACACTTTTACCCTTTCAGGATCCAACGGACGTTTAACAACAGGCTGGGCAGCACTTTACATTATAGTGGCACATTGCAATACGACTATTAACGCTATTAATGAAAAAACACCTTCAACGGTTGCGGCTACCGATAAAAATGGCGCTGTAGCCGAAGCAAGATTCATACGTGCTATGGCCTATTATCATTTGGCAATGCTTTGGGGGGAGGTGCCTATTATAGAAGATAACACCAAACTGATAAAATCGCCTCTAGTCAATAAAAATAAAATAGAGGACGTATACAGATTTGTAATCGAAGATTTGGCCTTTGCAGCAGAAAACCTGCCTAAAACCGATCAGCCGGGCCGAGTTACATCATGGTCAGCTAAAGGAATGTTAAGCAAGGTCTACTTGACTAGAGCAGGTATAGGCCAGACTGGAGGAAGCCGCAATCAAGAATATTTAAATCTGGCTAAAACCTACGCCAAAGATGTTATCGCAAACAGCGGACTCAGCCTGCTTCCTAGTTATGCAGATCTTTTTAAAACCAAGTTTAACGATAATCAAGAATCGCTTTTTGCCCTGCAATGGTCTGCCACTACAGAATGGATGCATGGCAGTCATTTACTGACTTACTCTCCAAGCAATGACATTAATCCTCAAAAAGGAGGCGCATGGGGATCTCCAGGCGTGAGCTACGATTTGTATTTAGCTTATACAGAGCAGGATTCTATCCGAAGAAAAGCAAGTTTTATGCTGCCGGGAGACCATTATCCTGAGCTTAATGCCGCAGGAGGCGGTTATACTGCAGCTTCTGTAGGGATGAAAAAGCATATCATAGGCAATGAAGCAGACAATAATTCTCCTGCGATGTCTTACTTGGGATCTATTGAACATAACGCTCTTCTCAGACTTGCGGACGTATATCTGGTATATGCAGAAGCAGTGCTTGGAAATGATTTCTCAACAAGTGATCCTGATGCACTGCTGTATTTTAACAAAGTAAGAACTCGTGCCGGTGTGGATCCTCTTACCTCGATTAATGAAGATATCATTTTGAACGAAAGAAGAGTGGAATTTGCCTGTGAGGGACAATACTGGTATGATTTGGTTAGACTCTCGTATTACAATCCTCAAAAAGCAGTGCAGCTTTTAAGTGATCAGCAGAGAGTACTGTTTGATTATGATAAGGATTCAAAAACAGCAACGCCAAACGATCCTATTGGAACGATATCGCCTGCAACATCCGCTACTTTTACCCTGCAGCTTCCGACAACAGAAGTTGTAGTGAACCCTAAGTTAAATGAACCGTCAGTTCCATACTATAAATAATGACAGTTATGAAAAAAATAATAGACAATAGTTTTACCCGCCTGCTTTTAGCAGGTATGATGCTTGTGGCGGCAATGTTTGTGTCCTGCAACAATGATGAAGATTCCGGTGCTGGACCGGTTATCACAGAAGTGCGCAATTATGCGGCGGCTCCTAATGATACATTGGTTAATGAACTGGTACCGGGACAGTGGGTTGTCTTAAAGGGATCCCATTTAAAAGATGCTGTAAAGATTGCCTTCAATGGTATCGCGGTCGATTTTAATGGAGGGCTGTTCGCTGACAACTATGCAGTTGTGAAGGTGCCGGCGGTGATTCCATTTCCTTCTGTTGCTGAAAATGATTTAAACACCATTGAACTGGTTACTCCGAAAGGAAAAGTGATTTTTGATATTGATATAGTAGCCGGACCTCCAGTGCTGGATCATATTTCAAACGAAAATCCGCAGCCAGGGGAAGAGGTGATTGTTTATGGAGCAAATTTGTTTCAGATCAGCGGACTCGTTTTTGCCGGCGTGTCCGTACAGGAATTTACAGGTTCAGATGACGGAACTGCAGTAAGTTTTAAAATGCCGGATGGAGCTGTGAGCGGTCCTTTAAAAATAACTACAGGATCAGGTGAAATTCTTACTGCATTTAATGTGAATGATAAAACAACTGGTGTGATATCTAATGCAGATGATATTTCTAATTGGGAATATTGGGGAGGAGCGCAAATTGTTAGTGGCGAGAGTAATTCTATTTTTCCTGGAGGAAATGTAACTAATTTCTTTGTCATGGATTTTGCTTCTGTATCTGGTGGAGACGGACAGCCTTGGAGTCATGCGGTCAGAATTGGTCAAACACAATGGATACCTGCAGAAAGTCTTTCAGATCCGGTTGATAATTGGGCTTTTAAATTTGAAATAAACGTTCCAAATCCCTGGCTGGGCGGTTCTATAATGGTTGCAACTTCAACAGGAAATTATTTAGCAAGATATGAGCCTTGGCAGGGTTCTCCAACAGGTTTTAAAACAACAGGCTGGCAAACTGTAACCATTCCCTTTACCCAGTTTCGTGACGGAGGAAGTGGAAAAGGTGATATCTTGAAAAATATTACAGACCTGATTGGAGCAGAAGGAAAATCCAATTGCCAGATATATCTGCATAATTATGAAGCTTCCGGTATAGCTTTTAAAGCTGCTTTTGATAACATCAGAGTGGTAAAAATTATTAATGAGCAGATTAATTAAAGAATTAAGCCTGCGGATATTCTAAATACCTGAATTTTTTCGCAGGTTTTAAATAAAAATTCACTAATCCTAAAACAATTTAAATGAAGCATAAATTATTATATCAGATGCTGTTGCTTTTTATGATCAGCGGATCCTTATTTAGCTGTTCTAAAAGTACAGAGGAAGAGCCGTATTTGACAGTTTCGACAGAATCGGTTTCTTTTATGCCTGAAGGAGGCACATCTGAACCAATTACAATTGAAGCAAACAGTAAATGGACCATAACAAATTTAGCCTTAACTTGGCTGCAATTAAGTAAATTAAGTGGGGCTCAAGGTACAGAGAAGACCGCATTTACAGCCTCTGCTAACAACAGCGGGGTTAGCCGTTCGGCTGTGCTGACTGTTACAGCAGATAACGGACAGGCAAGACGCATAACAGTTACACAAACTGCCAATTTGTTTCCAGGTTATAATTTATCTCCAAAGCCAGCTGATGCTGCAGGGATGAGCACAGCGGTTGAATTGGCTGCCAAATTTAAACTGGGATGGAACATTGGCAATACATTTGAAGCGCCGGGTGGTGAAACCGGTTGGGGTAGTCCAGTGATTACAGAGGAATATGTAAAAGCTGTAAAGCAATTAGGTTTCTCTGCTATTCGCATACCTTGTGCCTGGAATTTTCATCTTGACAACGAAGCTACCGCACATCTTGATCAGAATTGGATCAAAAGGGTAAAAGAGGTCGTAGGTTATTGTGTGAATAACGACATATATGTGATGCTTAATATTCACTGGGACGGCGGATGGCTGGAAAAAAACATCACTAAAGCAAAGCAGGAGGCTGTCAATGCTAAACAAAAAGCATTATGGGAACAAATCGCTACTGCAATGCGTGATTTTGACGAGCACCTTATGTTTGCCAGCGCTAACGAACCGGATGCTAAAAATGCTGAGGAGATGGCAGTATTAGCATCATACCACCAAACGTTTGTTCAAGCTGTTCGCTCTACAGGTGGAAGAAACAGTCACCGAGTTCTTATCGTTCAAGGTCCTCAAACAAATCCTGGATTGACATTTGACCTGATGAACACGCTTCCTACAGATCAGGTGCCAAATCGCCTCATGGTTGAGGTGCATAACTATACACCATCACAATTTTGTATCGGGAATAAAGATGAGAGCTGGGGTAAATTGATTTACTACTGGGGTAAAGACCATCATTCCACCATTGAACCTGACCGTAATGCTACATACGGAGAAGAGGACGAGATAATTGCTGATTACAACAAAATGAAAACCAAATTTATTGATAAAGGGATACCGGTTATAATGGGAGAGTATGGCGCTTACAGACGTAGTGGTCCTGCTTATCTTCCCAAAGATTTGGCCATGCATAACGCCTCGGTGGACTATTGGATAAATTTTACAACCAAAGAAGCATTAGCCCGTGGTATTAAACCTTTTTGGTGGGATATAGGAGCAGCGATAGACAGGAGTAATTTTACTGTAAAAGACCAACGTACGATAGATGCTATTAAAGCAGGGGCCAACTAATATTTTAAGATACCCCCTTTCAAAGTTTTTTTTCAGGATTAGGCATTTATTGGCCATTTCTTAAAAAAAGGAATTTATACTGCCGCATTTCTGGTGCGGCAGCCCTTATCGGTACTAAAATGCTAAGAATTTAGAAACATTGGTTCGGGTGAGGATAGATTGTAAGGATGATAATAATTTAAACTTTTAAAAAACAAATCAAGATGAAAAAAGCTTACTTATTATGTGTATTGATTTTATCAGTTTTCGTTTCCCAAGCCCAGAGTGTTTGGAAAAACGTTCAGATTGGAGGCGCAGGTTTTGTTACCGGTATTATTCCAAGTAAAACAGATGCCAATTTAAAATACGCCCGCACAGATGTGGGAGGAGCTTATCGATGGGATGCATCTAGCAGCAGATGGATACCCTTATTGGATTGGACCAGTGTAGATCAGCTGGGTTATCAGGGCGTGGAATCGCTGGCAATTGACCCTCAGGATAATAATGTGGTTTATATGCTGGTAGGAACCGATTATTTTAATGGTCAGAAAACAGCCATTTTAAAATCAACCGATAGAGGTGTTAATTTTACTGAAACTATAGTAACCTCACAATTTAAGGCGCATGGAAACGGTATGGGAAGATCTAACGGCGAGCGATTGGCGGTAGACCCTAACAATTCTAATGTGCTTTTTTGCGGAAGCAGACGTGACGGATTGTTTAAAAGTACTAATGGCGGTTCGACTTGGTCTAAGGTATCGTCATTTCCAGTTACGACAACGGCAAATGATAACGGAATCTGTTTTGTAATCTTTGATTCTGCATCAGTTTCTGGAGGCAGCACTCAGACTATTTATGCTGGTGTTTCCAGAACTGGAGCTTCCAATCTTTATAAAAGTACAGATGCTGGAAATACTTGGAATGCCGTTTCGGGAGCCACAATAAATTATATGCCTCAGCGAGCAGTGTTGGATTCCAACAGGGCTTTATTAATCACTTATGCTGATAAGGAAGGACCTTGGAACCCTTCTTCAGGACAGATTTGGAAGCTTTCTAGTACAGGGGCCTTAACCAATATTACACCATCATCCTTTTCGGGGCCTTTTGGCGGCATCGATGTTGCCCCATCCAATCCGCAGCGTCTGATTGCTTCATCAATGAATACCTATATGGCGCAGTATACCAATGCACAGGGCAATATAATTTATGCCGATCGTTTCTTTTTAAGTACAGATGGCGGTGCATCATGGAGAGATCTGGTTGGAAATTCGGGAATCAATGTCTTAGACAATGGCTGTACTTGGATTTCAGGATCTTCAGCATCCATTCACTGGACTGGGGACATCAAGTTTAATCCTTTTAATACCAATCAGGCAAGTGTAATATCGGGAAATGGTATTTTTACCTGTGATGATCTTAACGCGTCAAAAACCTCGTGGAAGTTTGACGCCATCGGCCTTGAAGAGAGCGTACCGCTGGGGTTAATCAGTATTCCGGGCGGACCTTTAATGAGTGTCATTGGAGATTATGACGGATTTAAGCATACTGATGTTTCGACATTTGCACCGCAATACAAGCCTGCAATGGGAACCACATCCGGACTGGCGTATGCATCAGGAAATGCCAATAAAATTGTAAGGCTTGGTGAGAATATGTACTATTCCAATAATCAAGGAACTGACTGGATAAAAACAACTGCAGCCCTGGCAGGACCGCGCGGAACGGTTGGACTTTCTTATGATGGCATAACTATCCTGCATGTTCCGGAATCTTCCAGCGCTATGTACCGTTCTACCAATAATGGAGCCAGCTGGACGACAGTAACAGGAATTAATTTTAATACGATTCCAGTATCTGATGCCATTACAAACAATAAATTTTATGCCTACAACAGAGCTAACGGAGATTTAAAAGCAAGCACAGACGGCGGTGCTTCTTTCAATACGGTTTCTAATGTTGGAGCAGGGGGATCCAGCCTAATTAGAACAGTGCCTGGGTATGCTGGGCACTTATGGATTGCCAAGAATTCTGGCGGACTGATAAGGTCAGTTAATGGCGGTGCCAGTTTTACCACACCTTCAACAACTGTAAGCAACGCTTCGGCAGTCGGAATTGGTAAAGCAAAGGCTGGCGCTTCTTATCCAACTATTTATATCTGGGGTACGGTAAGCGGTGTTACGGGAGTTTTTCGTTCGGTAGACCAAGGCAGCAACTGGACTCGCATTAATGATGATGCGCATGAATATGGAGGTACAGGAAACGGGAACTTTGTAATGGGAGATATGAATATCTACGGGCGCGTTTATATGAGCACTGTGGGAAGAGGACTTGTTTATGGTGACGATCTTGGTGAGGCCACATCCTATTATAACATTTCAAATAGAAGCACTGGACTGCTGATAGACGGAATGAGCAGAACAACGCAGGGAAGTAATACAGGACAATGGACCTACAGTGGGAGCAGTGCCCAGCAATGGTCACTAGAGTATAGCGGGAGCGAGGTTATGATTAAAAACAGAGCTACTGGATTGTATATAGACGGGATGAGCAGAACAGCAAATCCATCAATCGCAGGACAATGGAGCTATAGTGGAAGTGAGGCGCAAAAATGGATACAAGAAGACGCTGGTTCGGGTTATTTCAGGTTTAAAAATAAAGCGACCGGAATGTATTTGGATGGTTTAGGAAATTCAATAAACGGAGCAGATCTAAGCCAATGGAGTCTCAGCTCAAGCAATAACCAGCAATGGTCTCTAACTGCGGTATCGAGTGCAACTTTGAGACTAGGTGATACTACAGAAAATCTGCAAGAGCAAAAAATTACTGTAATCTGTTCTCCAAATCCATTTACAAGCAGTTTTAAAATTGAAATAAATGATTATGCGGAACCGATAAGAGTACGAATTTTTGATATGAATGGAAAAAATGTTGAGTCTGTGCCGATATCGGACTCAAGCCAGCTGTCAATGGGAAGCACACTTCAGTCGGGATTGTATATCGTAAATGTGGAAGGAACAGGAGGTAATCTTCTCCAATCATTTAAAATGATTAAGAAAACCAGATAAATCAAATTAAGGGAAGTCCTAACAGTAGAATAAGCTCTGTTAGGACTTTTATATAGTGATTATGTACCTGTATCAGCACATTGTGTTGTAACTTAAAAAGCCATTAATCTTTCGTAATAAAAGCCCAAAAGAAAAATTTAAAAACACGTTAGCTCCGGGCTAACAAAAAATAAAAATAAAAATGTATAAAAACAATAAGAGAAACCAATTATTTACAGCTTTATGTATCCTCTGCGCCAGTTTTTTACAGGCACAGCAAAAATACCAGTCACTAGTTACAGAGAACACTGAAAAAGTCGCGTCGGGAAAATTTAAACCAACTTGGGAATCTCTCCAGCAGTATAAAACTCCTGAATGGTTTCGAAATGCTAAGTTTGGAATCTGGGCGCATTGGGGACCGCAATGTCAGCCGGAGCAGGGAGATTGGTATGGCCGATTTATGTATGATGAAGGCGGGGCGCAGTACAAATGGCATATAGAACATTACGGACACCCATCTAAAGCAGGGTTTAAAGAGGTTATTAAGGATTGGAAAGCTGAAAACTGGGATCCTGAGAAAATTGTAGCACTATATAAACGAGTTGGAGCACAGTATTTTTTTGCTATGGCCAACCATCATGATAATTTAGATTTATGGAACAGCAAATACCAAGCGTGGAATTCTACAAAAGTTGGTCCTAAAAAAGATATTATTTCAGGCTGGGCTGCGGCGGCTAAAAAACATGGATTGCCATTTGGATTAAGCGTTCATGCGGCTCATGCCTGGACTTGGTTTGAAACTTCGCAGCGTTCAGACAAAAAAGGACCTTATGCTGGCATTCCTTATGATGGGAAACTTACTAAAAAAGAGGGTGTTGGCACTTGGTGGGAAGGGCTGGATCCGCAGGAGCTATATGCGCAAAACCATCCGCTAAGCGCTGGAAGCGAGGAAAGCATTACCTCTTTGTGGGGGCAATGGAATTGGGATAATGGAGCCTCTATTCCTTCTGCAGAATATTGCGAGAATTTTTATAACCGCACTATGGATTTAATCAATATCTACAAACCAGACCTTCTTTATTTTGATGATTCAGGACTTCCACTTTATCCTGTAAGTGATGCAGGCTTGAAAATAGCGGCTCATTATTACAATACCAACATGGCAGCTCATGATAATAAACTCGAAGCAGTTCTATTTGGAAAAGTACTGACACCAGAACAGAAAAAATGCATGGTTTGGGATGTGGAAAGAGGAGTGCCTGACCAGATTCAAAACGAAGCCTGGCAGACCTGCACCTGTATTGGCGATTGGCATTACAGCAGGGCAATTTATGATGGAAATGGATATAAATCGGCTAAAACGGTTATTCAGATGCTTATTGATATTGTCAGCAAAAATGGAAATCTGCTGTTAAACATACCTGTACGCGGAGATGGTTCTATCGATGACAAAGAAATCGCAATCCTTGAAGATATAGCAAAATGGATGGATATAAACAAAGAAAGCATCTTTGATACCCGTCCATGGAGTGTATATGGTGAAGGACCCGCAGCAGAAATAGTCAATCCTATTAATGCTCAAGGATTTAATGAAGGGAAAGTAACGATGACAGCTCAGGACATTCGTTATAATCAGAAAGGGAAAATCTTGTATGCTACCGCATTAGGTGTTCCTGCTGAGAATGTAAGCTTGAAACTCCTTGGTAAAAAGAAAAATAATACCACGATAAAAAATATCAGTGTACTTGGCAGTAAAGAAAAAATTTCCTGGAAGCAGTATTCGGATTCACTTGTGATTCAAAAACCAAAATTTATTCCAAATAACATAGCAGTAGTGTTTAAGATACAGTATGCAGATGCTGCCAAAGGTAATTAGTATAGAATTGTTTGCCACTAGGGAGCAGATAAGTGCTGATGGGCAATCGTTTAAACTCATCGATATGATAAAAAAAATCTTTCTCATTGCCGTGTTTTTTGCGGTTAATCTTATAGATGCACAGCAGGTAAATGACTGGGAGAATCCAGCTGTTAATGGTATCAATAAGGAAAAACCGCATGCGTACGGTTTTCTTGCCGAGGGGAAAAAAAATAATCCAATGCTTCTGTCTCTTAATGGGATGTGGAAATTTAATTGGTCAGCCAATCCGCAGTCTAGACCAGCTGATTTTTACCGCAAAGATTTTTCTACTGATGCTTGGACTGCTATTTTAGTGCCAGCCAGCTGGGAATTGCAAGGATTTGGAACACCTATTTACACCAATGTGGCCTATCCTTTTAAAAGAGATATTCCAAGAGTAAGCGGCGAACCCGATGAGAGTTTTACGGCTTTTAAAGAAAGAAATCCAGTTGGCAGCTACACAACTAGCTTCAAGATTCCGGAGAACTGGCATGATAAACAGATATTTATTAATTTCGGAGGAGTCCAGTCGGCAATGTATCTTTGGGTAAACGGACATAAAGTAGGCTACAGTGAAAATTCTATGTCGCCTGCCGAGTTTGACATTACGCCTTATATTGAAAAAGGAGAAAATAAACTGGCCGTAGAGGTTTACAAATACTGCGATGGCAGTTATATGGAAGATCAGGATATCTGGCGTTTGGGCGGGATATTTAGAGATGTTGATCTGATTGCAAGACCTAAGACCTTTATCGGAGACTATTTTGTAAAGGCAATTCCAGACAAATCATATTCAAAAGCAGAAGTTGCCATCGATGTCCGTTTGGATAACAGGCACACAGAGAATACTTCAGGATTGAAAGTTGAGGCAGCTATAAGCGGATATTCAAAATCAGGAGATTATATAGAGAAAAAGTTTGAAACAAAGATTCCTGTTTCCCTATACTATGAAATCTCTTTTACAATGAATGCTATGCTGGAAAATCCAAAGCTTTGGTCAGCAGAAACTCCAGATTTGTACAAGCTTGTTCTGCAGCTTAAAAACAAGAAAAATGAGATTGTAGACAGAGCCGAATGCTATTTTGGTGTTCGAAGCATCGAAGTGCGTGCAGACGTATTTTACATCAATGGCAAAGCAGTGAAATTGAAAGGTATTAACCGCCATGAAATGCATCCGCGTACTGGAAAATCTATCAGCCGACAAGTCATGGTGAAAGACATGGAACTGATGAAGCAGGCCAATATCAATATGATACGCACAAGCCATTATCCTGATGATCCGTTGTTTTATGAGCTTTGCGACAAATACGGTTTTTATGTAATGGACGAGGCGAATCAGGAATCCCATGCTTTCGGTCTAGGAAATAAAGAGCTGGGTGAAGATCCTCTCTGGAAAACTTCCCATGTAGAACGTGCAGTATCGCTTGTTGAAAGAGACAAAAATCATGCTTGCGTTATCTTCTGGTCATTGGGAAATGAAGGCGGTAAAGGAGAAAATATGAAAGCAATGGCAGATACCATTCGCAAACTCGATAAGACACGTCTGGTTTTTTCGGATACCCACAGGGAAATATCAGATCTCTATGATGATAGCTACTTGCATCCTGAGGATTTTAAGAAATTGGGCGAAAAGATAAAAGACAAACCCGTAATTATGCGCGAGTATGCACATGTTATGGGAAATTCAGGCGGTAATCTGCAGGAATACTGGGATGTAATTTATGCAGATCCAAGCCTATGCGGTGCTGCAATCTGGGAATGGGATGAACACGGACTGCCAAAAGCGAAAGATGGTTCTCCGTTTGAACTTACCCAGCACCCTGACGATTATACTTTAAAAGACAGTGAATTTTGGGCGTATGGCGGAGATTTTGGCGACAAGCCCAACGATGGCAATTTTGTCATGAGAGGACTGGTTTCTTCTGATCGAAAACCATATCCCCATTATTATGAGGTGCAGAAAGTCTATCAGCCTGTTGTTTTCCAAATGCAGGATGAAAATAAAACGAGTATTAAAGTCACCAATCGTTTTGATTTTCTGCCGCTTCAAAATTTCGATATTGAATATGAATATGTCTGCGAAGGAAAATCTCTGCAGAGAGGTCTTCTAAACGTAGGTTCTGTTCTGCCAGGCACTTCCGCTGTTGTTGATCTTCCATATCTTCAGAACGAACAGAAAACCTGTTCTGAAATCTGCCTCAATCTTTATGTAAGGCTTAAAGAAGCTGCACTTTGGGCAGAAACAGGCTATTGCATCGCACGTGAGCAGTTTATAGTAAAACCCTATCAGTGGAATAAAAGCATTTCTGGAGCAAAGACTGTAAAAGTAAAGGAAACACCTGCTGTTATTGAACTTAAAACGGATGACATGAATTTTGTTTTCAATAAAACCAATGGTGACTTGACAAGTTGGAAGATTAAAGATCAGGAGCTTTTAATAGGACCTCTGGAGCCTTATTTCTGGAAACCGCCAAATGATAACCAGAAACAGAGCGGTTATGCAAAAGAATTCTCTAAATGGAAAAATGCGACAGCCGATAGAGTGGTTAAAAAGGTTGCTGTAACCAGACAAGACACTTTGGCTACGGTGAAGTTTGATATCAGTTTTCCCCGTATTGGAGCTAATTATACGCTGGAATATCAGCTAAACGGCAATGGAAAATTAGGTGCAAAAGCTTTTTATACGCCATTAAACGATACTATCGGACAAATTCCTAAATTTGGGATGCGACTTCGCATTCCCAAAAATTATAATACTGTAGACTGGTATGGCCGGGGTCCTTACGAAAATTATCCAGACCGAAAAACAGCTTCTCTGTTAGGAGCGTATCAGAAACAATTAGAACATTTTATTGTTCCATATCCAGCTCCGCAGGATAATGCAAACCGCAGTGATGTGCGTTGGTTTTCTCTTGAATCGCCAAACGGAAACAGTATCAAAGTAACAGGATTGCAGCCGCTGAATTTCCGTGCTTGGCCTTATACAGAAGAAGATTTAGAAAATGCCAGACACGATTATCAGCTGGCCAGACGCGATTTTATCAACCTTAATATTGATCTAAATATTCATGGTGTTGGAGGCGATGATTCTTGGGGAGCAAAAACAATGGAAAAATATACCAATTCTGGCAGTAAGCCCTATGAGTTTGGATTTACTTTAGAATATCTCCAAAAGCAGTAGCATCTTGTCTGCATCATTTTAGAACAGCATAAAATCAAATAACGAAAATGAATAATTTAATTTCGAATCATATACACTATTTAAAGAAAAGCATGCTGCTTTTATGCATGCTGCTTCTGAATTTTTTATCTCTGCATGCACAGGAAAACTTAAAGAGGAAACAGCTTTTTGACGGTGATTGGAGATTTTTTTTAGGAGAGTCAGCTCAAGCGTCATCGGATAATTTCAATGATAAAGACTGGCGAGAGCTTGATCTGCCTCATGATTGGAGTATTGAAGGTAAAGTTCATCCAAAGAACGTTACTGGCGCAGGAGGAGGATATTTTCCGGCAGGAGTCGCTTGGTACAGAAAGACTTTTACGGTGCCTGATAACTGGAAGACAAAAAAAACAGCGATTTACTTTGAAGGGGTTTATATGAATTCCGAAGTGTTTATTAACGGAAAATCGCTTGGAGTTTATCCTTACGGATATTCTTCTTTCAGCTATGACCTTTCACCATATCTAAAATATGGGCAGCAGAATGTGATTGCTGTGCGGGTAGACAATTCACAGCAGATGAACAGCCGTTGGTATAGCGGATCGGGAATCTACAGGCATGTCTGGCTGATTCAGACCAATCCAATTCATATAGCGCAATGGGGAACAGGAATCAGTACTTTCGAGATTTCTCCAAAAAAAGCAACAGTTCGTGTGGAAACAAAACTGATGAATGAAACCAAATCGTTACAGGAAATTACTGTTACAGCGCTAATCCAAGATCCGAAATCCAACACAGCAGGGCGTCATGAAACAAAAGTAGCGCTTTCTCCAAAGAGCGAAAAAGTTGTTGTCCAGCTTATTAAAGTAGGTAATCCGGTACTTTGGAGTCCGCAGCAGCCTTCCTTATATAAAGCTTTGGTACAGGTTTCAAAACAAAAGGAAATGTTAGACCAGAGTACTACCGATTTTGGCATCCGTTCTCTAGCATTTACGGCAGAAAAAGGATTTCAGCTCAACGGAAAAACAATCAAGCTCAACGGAGGATGTGTGCATCACGACAATGGTTCCTTGGGCGCCGCTGCTTTTGACCGTGCAGAACAGCGTAAAGCGGAGCTTTTAAAAGCCAGCGGATTCAATGCTGTAAGAACCTCTCATAATCCTCCTTCAGAAGCCTTCCTAGACGCCTGCGATCGATTAGGCCTGCTGGTTATGGACGAATCTTTTGACTGCTGGAAGATTGGGAAAAATAAATATGATTATTCAAACTATTTCAATGCCTGGTGGAAACGCGATTTGCAGACTATGGTGCTGCGCGACCGCAATCATCCCAGCATTTTCATGTGGAGCATTGGAAATGAAATACCTGAAAGAGAAGATCTTGATGCAGTGAATACGGCCAAAATGCTTTCTGAAGAAATAAAGAAAATCGATACAAGTCGTCCGATAACATCGGCAATTGTTAATGGCGGTAAGAATTGGGACATATTTGACCCTTTGATGGCTCAGCATGATGTTGCGGGATATAATTACAATTTAGATAAAGCGCCGCAAGATCATATAAGAGTGCCTTCTCGAATTATAGTCCAAACAGAATCGTATCCTAAAGATGCTTTTAAAAACTGGGAATTAGTACAGAAAAACCATTACATCATTGGAGATTTTGTATGGACAGCCATGGATTATCTGGGAGAATCTGGAATAGGACGCTACTATTATTCAGGAGAAGTGCCCGGAGAACATTGGGAAAATGATTTTTTTCCATGGCATGGCGCTTACTGCGGAGATATAGACCTTATAGGATGGAGAAAACCTATTGCACATTATAGAGGCATGCTGTATAACGAAAAAGAAAAACTCTATATGGCAGTTCGAGAACCTGCACCAGAACCTCTTGAAATTAAACAGACCTGGTGGTCGGTGTATCCTACTTGGGAAAGCTGGACATGGCCTGAATATACTGGAAAAAATGTTGAGGTCGAAGTGTATTCTAAATATCCAAAGGTTCGACTGTATCTTAATGGCCAGCTTTTAGGACAGAAGGAAACCGGAGAGAAGCAAGAATTTAAAGCGGTTTTTACCGTACCTTACGCATCAGGCATCTTAAGAGCAGCTGGTGTAGCAAATGAAAAAGAACAGGAGTCCGTTACACTGAAATCAGCAGGTGAGGCGGTGCAGATTAAATTGGCAGCCGACCGAAAAGAGATCAAAGCCGACGGACAAGATCTGACCTATATTGCAGTTGAACTAATAGACAAAGAAGGAGTTTTGAACCCTAATGCAGAGGGACGCCTTACTTTTAAAATTGAGGGACCTGGAAGTATCCAAGCAGTCGATAATGCCAATCTAAAAGATTTTGAACCCTATCAATCTCGTACTAGAAAAGCTTGGCACGGAAGGGCTCTGGCAATTGTGAGAAGTACTCATCAGAAAGGGGAGATAAAACTAACGGTTTCTGGAGATGGATTACAACCGCAGATTATTACTATTACATCAAATTAATTAAAAGAATATGACATTAGCAGTGAGGCAAAGCCTTTTTTTAATCCTTTTTTTATGTTCATTCTGCATAGACGCTCAGAAGATTAGTTCTCCCGACGGACGTATACAAGTTATTTTAAACCTGCCTGATAACAAGAAACCTGATGGTGTTTCTTATAAAGTTTTATACCTAAGCGATAACACCCTTTCAGAAGTGGTACGCGAATCAAAATTAGGTATAACACGAGAAGACCAGCAGTTTGTGGGGAATCTTTTGTTTGTTGGACAATCCGAATCTGTTTCGGTGAAAGATACGTACGAGATGATTTGCGGCAAGCGCAAGCATTGCGAAAATACAGCGATCGAAAAAACATTTCATTTTAAAAACACAAACAATCAGACTTTAGATATCATTTTCAGGGTTTATAACAATGGGGTAGCGTTTCGTTATGTATTTCCTGATGCTTCCGATTCTAAAGTTAGTATTACTGGAGAAGCTACGACATATGCCCTGCCGAAAAAAGCAGACCGATGGATGCAGCCATACGACCCTTCCTACGAGAGATTTTTCCCGTATAGCACAGGCGGGACAGCAACAGATAAAGTACAGCAATACGGCTTTCCTGCATTGTATAAACTTCAAAACCAACCCGTGTGGGCACTAGTTTCTGAAGCTGATATCAGCGAGGATAACTGCGCTGCCAGATTAACGAGCACTACTAATGCTGATGAATATCAAATTGCCTATCCCTCTGCGGTGCAATCAAAACAGCCATGGCATTCCCAATGGCATACCGTAATAATTGGAAAACTTTCAGATATTGTGGGATCTACTCTTATTACAGATGTAAGCACGCCTAGCCGTGTGAAAGATACTCAATGGATTAAGCCTGGTGCAGTTTCATGGATCTACTGGGCCAACAACCGAGGTTCTAAAGATTACAAAATTGTGACCGATTATATTGATTTGGCTGTTGAAATGAACTGGCCATACGTGCTTATTGACTGGGAATGGGATGTAATGGCAAATGGCGGCAGCATCATTGATGCGGTAAATTATGCGAAAAGCAAATCAATAAAACCTATGATATGGTACAATTCTGGAACAAGCTGGATGGAACCTACTCCAAACGATCGTTTGCAAACGGCTGAAAAAAGAGCCAAGGAATTTTCGTGGCTAAATAAAATTGGCGTGTATGGCATAAAAGTCGATTTTTTTGCGGGCGACCAGCAAGATATGATGCAGTATTATATAGCCATTTTAAAGGATGCTGCTAAATATCATTTAATGGTAAATTTTCATGGAGCCACTGTTCCCCGAGGCTGGGCTAGAACTTATCCCAACCTGATGTCAACCGAGGCTGTTTATGGTGCAGAGTGGTACAACAATACGGCTGAGCTTACAGATAAAGCTGCTGTTCATAATACCACGCTCCCTTTTACTCGAAATGTAGTGGGTTCGATGGATTATACTCCGGTTACTTTTTCAAATTCCCAGCATCCGCATATTACTTCCTATGCTCATGAACTGGCTTTGGCTGTTGTTTTTGAATCCGGCCTGCAGCATTTTGCCGATAAACCATCAGCCTACAGATCGCTTCCTGAACCAGCCAAAGAATTTCTTAAAAAAGTGCCTGTAAGTTGGGATGATACGCAATTAATTGACGGCTTTCCGGGAGAAAAAATCATTATCGCCCGAAAAAAGGCAGATAAATGGTACCTTGGAGGTTTAAACGGTAAAGATCAGGCTCAGACTTTAACAATAAACTTCGATTTCCTTGATAAAGGGACTTATAATTTTGAGCTGATAAAAGATGGCAAAGACGATAAATCTTTTTCTTCTGAAACAATAAAAGTTAAAAAAGGCAGCGTATTAAAAATTGAGTGCCTGCCAAGAGGAGGATTTACAGGCTTTATAAAATAGTTAGAATATATAATTTAAAATGAAAGGTATTTTGAAAACAAAAGGAATTAGAACCGCATTGCTTATTATGCTTATGGTAGCAGGTAAAACATTTGGGCAAAGGAAAACCATTAACCTGTGGGATAAGAAAGTGCCTGGGGCTATAGCTAATGCCGATTATAAAGAAACCAATTCAGACGATAGCTGGATGCAGCGTGTTACGAATCCGAGATTAGATGTGTATCCTGCTCCTGCTGAAAAAGCAACGGGTACTGCCGTTATTATCTGTCCTGGCGGAGGTTATTCCGGAATGGCTATCGGACATGAGGGAAAACAGGTTGCACAATGGCTCAATAGTCTTGGCATTACGGCATTTGTATTAAAATACAGATTGCCGGATGCTGCTATAATGACCGATAAATCAATAGGTCCTATGCAAGATGGACAGCGTGCCATCCGTTTGGTTAGAAGCAGAGCCAAAGAGTGGGGAATCGATCCTAAAAAAATCGGCATTATGGGCTTTTCTGCAGGTGGGCATTTGGCTTCTACTCTTTCAACACATTTTAATACAAAAGTATATGATGAGAGTGCAGATGCAACTAGTGCGCGTCCAGATTTTTCACTGTTAATATATCCTGTAATATCAATGCGTGAAGAAATAACCCATATGGGATCGAGAATTAATCTTTTGGGCGAAAAACCATCAGCTGAGCAGGTTAATAATTTTTCAAATGAACTGCAAGTCAATAGTGAAACTCCGACAGCATTTTTAGTCCATTCCATGGATGATGGTGCTGTACCAGTAGAAAACAGTATACAATATGCCTTAGCTTTAAAGAAAAATAAGATTCCTTGCGAGCTTCTTATATACGAAAAAGGAGGACACGGCTATGGACTAGGCAAATCTGGCAGCACAGAGTCAGATTGGAGTCTGGCATGCGGCAGATGGCTCAAAGCAAAAGGCTTAATCAATTAAAAGAACCTAACCTGTTGGGTGTAATTGTTTTAAATACATAGAAACATAGATTTATTTGTTTTTTAAGGTCTCTAAAAGAGAATTTTATTCTTTCACATAGTTACTATGTGCATTTAAACTAGTGAAACGCTTCTTAAAGCTTTCTGAATCTATTTTTCTATGTGTTAAAATTGAATTTGGAGCAATTACATCAAACAGGTAAGAACCTATATTTAATTTCACTGCTGCTATCTGTTTTTGGAAGCAGATCTTTTTGAAAAACCATATCAATCATCTTTATATTGTCTAAAATATTGATGAGTACAACAATTATTGCCCTTTTTTAATACAAAGCGTACCGTAGTCAGCTGTTTTTTCTTGTCAAATTTGCCAGTTGAAAAAAACTTTGAAGCTGTAATTCAAAGCACCAATATCAATTGGTGCATCAAGATGCTAAAAACAGCTTTCCAAAAGAGACAACATTTACGCGAACGTTTTTAAGTTTTTTCAAAGCGTACCAAAAAACATTTAATTACTAACTACAATAACCACACATCAAATGAACAGGACTTTATTACAGGCAGTTATTTTAATATTTTTATCAGCAGGCGGATCGGCGCAGGTGCTCCATCTCAAGTCTCCCAACGGAAAGATTGAGATGGATTTAGAAAACGGCGCCAAAATCCGATGGTCTGTGAAACATAACAATACAGAAGTCGTTGCTCCTTCAGCTATTTCATTAACATTGGGCAGCGGAGAGATTTTAGGAAATAATGCGAAAATTGCAAGCACTAAAAATTCGGCTTCAAACACCACTTTCGAAACGCCTGTTTATAAGAAGAAAACGGTTGTGGACCAATACAATCAGCTGATTGTAAATTTTAAAGGAAATTTTGGTCTGATATTAAGAGCTTATAATGATGGTGCAGCTTATCGTTTTTTTACAAATAAGAATAAAAAAATTACCATTGCATCTGAAGAAGCCAGCTTTAACTTCAGCCAAGACCATAAAGCTTTTGTACCCTATGTTCGCGATTTAAGAGAAAAAGACATGTATACTTCTGCTTTTGAAGCGCTTTATGATGAAATTCCGCTTTCTAAATTTGTCAAAGATTCATTAGCTATTTCTCCGCTTCTTGTCGATTTAGGAAATGGAAAAAAAGCAGCTATTATTGAGGCTGAACTCCAAGACTATCCGGGCATGTTTTTAACACGAAATAATGGAACGCAATATGGACTTAGGGGAATATTTGCACATTATCCAAAAAAGGAGCGTTTAGGCGGCTATAATAAAATGAACTACATGGTCTCTGAGAGAGAGAACTACATTGCAGAAACAAACGGCAGTAGAAGTTTTCCCTGGAGGGCAGTCATCATAAGTGAAAACGACACCGAGCTTTTGAATAATGATATGGTTCAAAAACTTTCTTCGGCTTCACAAATTTCTGACATGAGCTGGATCAAACCCGGTAAAGTGGCTTGGGACTGGTGGAATGACTGGAATATATCGAAAGTCGATTTTAAGGCTGGAATCAATACGCAGACTTATAAATATTATATTGATTTTGCTTCTAAAAACAATATTGAATATGTGGTGATAGACGAGGGATGGAGCGAAGAAACCGATATCTTGAAGATTTCGCCAGCTATGGACATTAAAGAACTTATCGACTACGGAAAACAAAAAAATGTCGGAATCATGCTTTGGGCTTCATGGTATGCTGTAAATCAGGTTTTAGATGATGCGTTTACCAAGTATTCCAATATGGGAGTGAAAGGCTTTAAAATAGATTTCATAGACCGTGACGATCAAAAAATGGTTAACTCGCTTTATAATATTGCGAAAAAGGCGGCCTCTTACAAACTTCTTATTGACTATCACGGAATGTATAAGCCGACTGGCATTCAAAGAACCTATCCAAATATCCTAAATTTTGAAGGAGTCAAAGGCTTGGAAAATGCGAAATGGACACCAAAAGATGACATGCCGCATTATGAAGCGAGCATACCTTTTATAAGAATGCTGGCAGGACCTATGGACTATACGCCGGGAGCTATGCGCAATGCAACAAAAGCAGATTTTCGTCCAAGCAATTCACTGCCAATGAGCCAAGGCACAAGATGCCATCAGCTGGGTATGTATGTTCTTTATGAAGCGCCGCTGCAAATGATGGCCGATAGTCCAACAGCTTATATGAAAGAACAGCAAAGCACTACATTTATATCTCAAATTCCGACCACTTTTGATGAGACAGTTGCGCTGGATGGAAAGGTAGGCCAATATGCAGCCATTGCCAGAAAAAAAGGCAATACATGGTTTGTAGGCGGTTTAACCAATTGGTCGGCTAGAGAAATAGCACTCGATTTATCTTTCCTTGAAAAAGGGAACTTTACAGCAGAAATTTTTAAAGACGGATTGAATGCTGAAAAAGATCCAACAGATTACAAACGTGAAATAATTAAAGTAACCAATGCCGGTAAATTGAAAGTGCAGATGGCTCCTGGAGGAGGTTTTGCAATTATAATTAATCCTGAAAAATAGTTAAAAATATCTCGGAATGACTCTCTTGCCTATTGGAGTAAGTATTGTTCTGTAACCTGATAATGAATTAGAAAGTATACTATAATGAAAAAAAGATATATCACTGTTTTACTATTACTATATTTTTTCCTCTCGCCATTTTTTGGATGGGCGCAATCTGCTCTTTATTTAGAGGAAAGCCAGCCAATAGAAGTTCGTGTAAAGGATGCCTTATCGCGAATGACGATAGAAGAAAAAGTAGCACTCTGCCATGCGCAGTCAAAGTTCAGCTCTAAAGGAGTTCCCCGTCTGGGCATACCAGATGTATGGTCATCAGACGGATCTCACGGGGTGAGCGATGAAAAACTCTGGGACGAATGGAACTCAGCACAATGGACGAATGACTCATGCACTGCTTTTCCTGCCTTAACCTGTCTTGCGGCAACATTCAATCCAAAGATAGCGCAGCTTTACGGCACATCTATTGGAGAAGAAGCCCGGTACCGTGACAAAACTATGCTGTTAGGGCCTGGCGTAAATATTTACCGTACGCCGCTTAATGGACGAAATTTCGAATACATGGGCGAAGATCCTTTTTTGGCTTCGCGAATGGTGGTTCCATACGTGCAAGGCGTGCAGTCTAATGGAGTGGCGGCGTGTGTAAAACATTTCGCCCTGAGCAATCAGGAAATTGCCCGTGGCGAAATTAATGTCAACGTAAGCGATCGCGCCTTGCATGAGATTTATCTTCCAGCCTTCAAAGCCGCAGTTCAGGAAGGGAATGTGTGGTCTATCATGGGAGCTTATAACAAAATATGGGGAGTGCACTGCTGCCATAACGACATTTTACTCAACCAAATCTTAAAAACCGACTGGAAATTTGATGGTGTAGTGGTGAGCGATTGGGGAGGTGTTCACAATACTGACGAAGCGGTCAATGGCGGACTTGATATTGAAATGGGTACTTATACCAATGGACTGACCACGCAAGGCCATTTTCCTTTTTCGAGCTATTATTTAGCTGATCCTTTTCTGAAAGGAATTAAATCGGGCCAATACGAAATGTCAAAACTTGACGATAAAGCAGGCCGAATTCTGCGAATGATTTTCCGTACTACTATGAGCGCCAATCGTTCTTATGGCCGTTTTGTTTCTCCCGAGCATAGCGATGCAGCCCGAAAAATAGCACAGGAAGGAATCGTATTGCTTAAAAACGAAAAACAGTTTTTACCTATTCCAGAAGGCAGATATAAAAAAATTGCGGTGATAGGTGAAAATGCCGTGAAAAGCCTGATCGTTGGCGGCGGTTCTACGTCATTGAAAGCGGCTTACGAAATTTCTCCTTTGCAGGGATTAAAAAATAAATACGGCGAAAATAATATTGTTTACAGTATGGGATATGCTTCGGGACGACCGCTTTATGGTGCCGAAGAACCCTCTAAATTAAATCTTGATTCTCTGCAAAACGCAGCGATCGAGACCGCTCGTCAGGCTGATATAGTTCTCTTTGTTGGAGGGTTGAATAAAAATTATTTTCAGGATTGTGAAAGCGGAGACCGTAAATCACTGAGCCTGCCGTTTGGTCAAGACAAGCTTATTGAAGAAATACAGAAAGTAAATAATAATGTTGCAGTTGTTTTACTAAGCGGAAATGCGGCTTTGATGCCTTGGCTTAACAAAACAAAAGCCGTTGTACAAGGATGGTATCTTGGTTCGGAAGCAGGAAATGCTTTGGCTGATATTATTTCTGGCGAGGCAAATCCGTCAGGAAAACTCCCTATTTCATTTCCTAAAAAATTGGAGGACGCAGGAGCACATGCTTTTGACCAGCTTTGTTATCCTGGTGATGGGAAAAATGTCTATTATAAAGAAGACATCTTAGTAGGGTACCGCTGGTACGATACTAAAAAAATCCCTGTGCTTTTTCCTTTCGGATATGGATTGAGTTACACCACATTCCAGTACGGGAAACCAGCTGTTTCATCAAAAACGATTACAGCTGCTGACCCTTTAACCGTAACAGTTTCCATAAAAAACACAGGAAAAGTAGCAGGAAAAGAAGTTGTGCAGCTTTATGTCAGTGACGAAAAGTCAAGCCTGCCTCGTCCTATTAAAGAATTAAAAGGATTTGAAAAAATTTCACTGGAACCGGGAGAAGAAAAAACAGTGCATTTTACTTTAACAAAAGAAGATTTTTCTTATTATGACGACACTAAAAAAGAATGGATCGCAGAACCTGGCAAATTCAAAATAATGATTGGAGCTTCAGCTGCTGATATTAGAGGAGCGGCAGATTTTAATTTAAAATAAAGCATTGCAATATTTACAAATATGAAAAGAATAATTTTCCTTTTAATCACTATAGGCGGATGCTGCCATTTCTTGAATGCGCAGGGATACAAAAATCCAGTCATTTCTGGATTTCATCCAGATCCTAGCGTATGCAGGGTAGGAGATGAGTATTATCTGGTGACTTCCAGCTTTGAATACTTTCCGGGAGTTCCCATTTTTCACAGTAAAGATTTAATCAATTGGACCAAAATTGGGCATTGCCTTACGCGCCCTTCCCAGTTAAAGTTAGATAAATGCGCTCCTTCAGCTGGTATTTATGCCCCTACAATCCGCTATCATGAAGGCCGTTTTTATATGGTCACGACCAATGTATCGGGCGGAGGAAATTTTTATGTTCATACCGATAATCCTGCAGGAGAATGGTCAGAACCCGTTTTTGTCGATCAGGGCGGTATAGATCCTTCGTTATATTTTGAAGATGGCAAATCTTATTTTGTATCGAATCAGAATGGCATTACGATCTGCGAAATTGATATTAAAACAGGAAAAAAACTCACTAAAGGACAAACGGTGTGGAATGGAACAGGAGGGCGCTATCCTGAAGCTCCGCACATTTATAAAAAAGACGGCTGGTATTATCTGCTAATTTCAGAAGGAGGCACAGAATACGGCCATAAAATAACCATAGCGCGAAGCAGGGACGTTTATGGGCCTTACGAGTCCAATCCTGCCAACCCGATTCTGACGCATATTAACGAAATTGCTCAGAGCAATCCGATTCAAGGTACAGGACACGGCGATTTTATTCAGTCGCATGATGGTTCTTGGTGGATTGTCTTTCTAGGCTTCCGTCCGCAGAGTCTGCTGCACCATGTGTTAGGTCGAGAAACATTTCTAGCTCCTGTTAGATGGGATGCAAATGCTTGGCCGGTAATAAATGGCAATGGCACGGTTAATATAGATATGAATGTGCCAACTTTACCTTTACAGGCTGTAAAACCTCATGATTTTTCTACGAGTTTTGATGAGGTAAAGCTGGGTGCCGATTGGAACTATCTTAGAAATCCTTTTATGCAAAAGTATTCACTTACCGAAAAGAAAGGTTCATTGCGATTAAAAGCCACTTGGGTATCTTTAGACGACAACGATTCGCCAACTTTTATAGGACGCAGGCAGGAACATATTGATTTTTCAGCTTCGACTGCAATGTCATTAGATAATGCAAAAAGTGGAGATGAAGCTGGTATGACCATTTTCTATTCTAGTCAGGCGCATTACGATCTTTCTTTGAAAAAAACAGAAAAAGGCAAAAATAAACTAGTACTGCGTTATAAAATGGGCATGCTGAGCCACACCGCATCGGAAGTGGAAATTCCATCTGGTAAGATTTATTTGAAAGTGGAAGGCAATAAAGATTTTTACAGCTTCTACTATTCTCTGGATGGGAAGGAATTTAAATTTTTAGATAAAATCAATATTTGGTACCTTAGTTCTGAGACCAATGGAGGTTTTACAGGAGTGTATATTGGACTTTACGCTGCATCTCAAAACAAAAGCACCAAAGCATCTGCTGATTTTGACAGTTTCACGTATAAACCAGGTAAAATGAACTAAAAATGAGCCAATTGCAAAAAATCTGTAAAGCGCATTTAGTAACCATTTTATTGGCGTTTTTTTTAGCCAGCAAGGCAAATGCCCAAACTACAATGGCCAATGTGGCATCTAGAAATTTAATAAGTTTGAATGGAAAATGGAAAGCGCTCTCTGATCCAGGAGCAGTTGGCGACTGGAAAAAAATTTGGATGGAGCCAAAACCGCAGAAGAAAACAGATTTTTTTGAATATTCATTTGGCGGTGCACCAGAATTGAATGTTCCGGGCGACTTTAATTCACAGGTGTGCGAACTTGCTTTTTATGAAGGGGCTGTATGGTATAAAAAAACGGCTACTCTTTTTAAAAAGAAAAACACAAGGCAGTTTCTGTATTTTGGAGCGGTAAATTATAGCGCCGATGTATATCTGAATGAGGAAAAATTGGGAAGCCATGAGGGAGGTTTCACTCCATTTCAGTTTGAAATTACTGATAAAATAAAGGATGGCGATAATACCATAATTGTCAAAACAGACAACCGTCGCTTAGAGAATGGAATTCCCGGTTTAGGCTTTGACTGGCTGAATTATGGAGGAATCATACGTGATGTAAAAGTTATTGAAACACCTGGAACCTATATTGCCGATTATTTTATTCAGCTAAAAAAAGGCAGTTTGAATAGTGTATTGGGATGGGTGCAATTAAATGGGGAGCATTTGAACCAAAAAATTACGGTAAGAATTCCCGAATTAAATATCGCTTATAAAACAAAGGCAGATAGCAGCGGTTATGCAAAGCTTGAATTTTTGTCCAAGTTCAAGCTATGGTCACCCCAAAATCCTAAACGGTACCATGTAATTCTGCAATGCGCAACCGATTCTATAACTGATGAAATTGGTTTTAGAAGCATTGAAACTAAAGGGAGTGAAATTTTATTAAATAAAAAGCCCATTTTTATCAAGGCTGTAAATATTCACGAAGAAAATCCGATAAAAAAAGCAAGAGCATTTTCATTGGAAGATGACAGGCTATTGCTGAATTCAGCAAAAGAACTAGGATGCAATTTAGTAAGATTGGCCCACTATCCGCATAATGAGGACATGATTAAAGAAGCTGAAAAAATGGGTTTGATGGTGTGGAGCGAACTTCCAATCTATCAGAATATTAAGTTTTCTGATAGTCTTGTTCCTTACAAAATGCAGGATATGCTGCAAGAAATGATTGCAAGAGATAAAAACCGATGCTCGGTCGTGGTCTGGAGCCTTTCGAATGAGACGTATCCAGGTACTCCAAATAGAGATAAAGCGCTTATTGATTTAACGGAAAAATGCAAAGCAATCGATTCTACAAGATTGATTACGCATGTTATAAACACGCAAGGCTATACCAATAATTCGTTTCATATTTGGGATACGCTTTATAAGTACTCTGATTTAATTGCGCTTAATGAATATATAGGCTGGTATATTCCCTGGCAGGGAAAACCTTCAGAAGTGAAGTGGAAAATAGATTTTTCTAATAAACCTGTATTCATTTCAGAATTTGGAGCCGAGGCATTATATGGAAATAGAAATGTACCTGCAGATCAAGCTTCTTATTGGTCTGAAGAATATCAAGAGCAGGTTTATAAAAATCAGATCGAAATGTTTAAAACTATTCCAAATTTAAGAGGCGTCTGTCCATGGTTATTGTTTGATTACAGGTCATTGGGAAGAATGCATCCTGTATATCAAAAAGGGTATAATAGGAAAGGATTAATCTCTGAAAATGGAGAAAAGAAAAAAGCTTGGTTTATTATGAATGACTATTATACAAAAAAAGAAGAATGAAAACTAAAACGATATTAACTGCGATTTTGGCTTTGGTCTGCTGGTCTATAGGACATTCCCAAACAGAGAATACTACAGACAAAGAATTAAACCTGCAGCCCATAGTATTGAATGCTGACGACAAACCAGCATTTCCAGATCCGCCGCAAGGATTTAGGGACAAGCACGCAGAAATGGCTTCTGGAAAACTGACAGTGGTTCAGTACAATTCTAAAACATTGGGCACTCGCCGCGAAATGACAGTTTACACCCCTGCAGGCTATGAGTCTGATAAAAAATACCCAGTGCTTTATCTGCTCCATGGCCTTAATTCAGGTAAAGGGCAATGGACAGATTGGATTCGTGCGCAGGATGTAATCGATAATTTAATCCGTGAGGGAAAAATCAAGCCAATGCTGGTAGTTTTTCCCAACTGCAGCTCAAGTATCACTGTTGAAAATCCGGCTCCTGACCAAGAAAAGGAGAAAGAAATTGGATATAAAAGTTATGGAGTATCTTTTGAGAAAGATCTGCTGAAGGATATCATTCCGTATATTGAATCAAATTATGCTGTATACCGCAATCGAGAGAAGCGAGCTTTAGCGGGTTTATCTATGGGAGGCGGGCAGTCTCTGAATATTGGTCTTTCCAATATTGATACTTTTGCTTTTGTTGGCGGCTTTTCGTCTGCTCCCAATACAAATGAAGTGGGAGGGCTTTCTGATCTTAAACTTGTGCCTGACGTAAAAGCAGCAAGAAAAGATCTTAAAGTATTGTGGGTTTCTTGTGGCAGTAAAGACTGGCTTTTCAATGTGAGCCAGCGCATTCACGGCTGCTTAAAGACCAATCAAGTGCCTCATGTGTGGCATGTAGACGGCAATGCGCACGATGATCTAGAATGGTCAAACAATCTGTATCTTTTCTCGCAGGATATTTTCAAATAAAAATATTTTAAGCAGTTTACAGCCGTTTTTTGAAACGCTTTTTAATAAAACGAAATAGTCTGAGAAAACAAAAAAAGCAGCAGCCTTAATGTAGGATTAAAGGCTGCTTTTTTGTTGTGCTATTATAGTTTTTTATGAAGTTTTAAATACTCAGAAGGAGATAAACCAAATTCTTCACGGAAATATTTTGAAAATCTTTTCGGCGAATTAAATCCCACTTCATAGGCTATCTGCGAAACCTGCAGCTGGCTTTTATCTAAAAGCTGGCGTCCTCTCTTCAAACGTATGGTTCTAATGAATTCGGCTGGTCCTTTACCGGTTATGAACATCAGTTTTTTGTACAGATGCCCTCGGCTCAAGCCTAAAGTGTCTCCTAGATTTTCTACAGAAAACTCAGTATCGCTGATATGCTGCTCTACAGCTTTTATCGCTTTTTCAATAAAAATTTCATCTAGAGAGGTAATGGTAATTTCCTGCGGATTAACGTCTATTTTTTGTTTAAATGCGGCATGGCTTTTTTTGGTCCATTCGATAAATTTATTAATTCGAAGTTTGAGAATATGAATGTTAAAAGGTTTGGTGATATAATCATCTGCTCCGTATTTTAATCCGTCTATATGATATTCTTCAGCAGTGCGCGCGGTAAGCAGAATTACAGGAATATGGGACCAGTAGATATTGGTTTTGACCAATTTGCAAAGCTCAATGCCATCCATTACAGGCATCATTACATCACTTACAATAACTGTAATATTGTGTTTTTGCAGCAGTTCGACAGCCTCTTGGCCATTATGTGCCGTAAGCACCGTAAAATCATCTTTTAGGTTGTCTTCTATAAATTCGCACAAGTCTTTATTGTCATCTACAAAAAGAACCAGCTGTTCAGCAGGACTTTCTGTTTTTTCCTCTTCAATGTTTGGAATATCAATCGTAGCAGGACTAAGCATCAAATTTTTTTCAGAGCTTTCTCTAATTGGGATCTTAAAGGTAAATACACACCCATGCGGAATATTATCTTCAATGGTTATGGCACCTCCATGCAGATGTATGTATTCATTTGCAATATGCAGTCCAAGACCGCTGCCGGTTTCATTCTGGCTTTGTTCTCCTTGATAAAATCTGTCAAATACAAGCGGTTTATCGTTATCGCTGATTCCCGAACCCGTGTCTCGAACTTTAACGCAGACTTGAGTAGCGTCACGGCTAATTTTTACCTGAATTTTTCCTCCATCGGGAGTATATTTAAAAGCGTTCGAAAGCAGATTGGTAAGTGTTTTTTGGATCTTATCCTTATCAAATTCCATAAGCAGACTCTCTATTCCGCTTTCAAAAGATAATTGAATATTGCGTTCCGCGGCATAAACATTAAACGAACTGAAGATATCCTCGGCGAAACTTACAAACTCTGATGCTTTCAAATTTAAACTGACGATTCCTGCATCTAATTTGCGAAAATCCAGCAGGGAATTGATTAAGGAAAGAAGCTGCTGTGCATTTTTATGGATCACATTTATTTTCTTTCGCATGATCTCATCCATAGCATCATTGAGCAGCACTTGCAGAGGTGTTATGATAAGAGTTAGGGGAGTTCTTAGATCATGGCTTATGTTGGTAAAAAAGTTCAGCTTCATTTCGTTTATATGCCATTCTTTCTCGCGATTCATTTTCTCGCGCTGTTCTTCTAATTTTAAATGATGGCGGATTTTTGATCTGCGTACGGTATACCAAATAATGGCCGCGATCGTTAGTCCATAAAAAAGATACGCCCATACAGTTAGGTAAAAAGGAGGCAGTACGTTCAATGCTAATACTTTGATGTTATTGTTCCATCCTGAAGCATTATCATACGCTTTTACCAAAAGTTTGTAACTGCCTGCTGGTAAGGCAGAAATTACAATTTTATTGTCCTGAATAGGAATCCATTCCGAATTAAACCCTTCAATCTTGTAAAAATACTTGACTTTATCGGCATTTAATAAATCTGTACTCGTAAACTTAAGAGTAATGAGCCTGTCATCGTGCCTTAAGGTAAGCTTGGAAAGCAGTTCTGTGGAATGCTGCAGCAATTTATGTCCATTATAAATAGAATCCACCTCTATAGTCTGATTCCCAAGAGTCAGTCCTGTAAAAATAATTTTTGAAATTGGTCTGTTTTCTTTTAGCAGCTTGTTTGGATTGATTATGGTATATCCGTCCAGATTGCCAAGCAGAATATCACCGTTTCTTAATTGCAGTATAGAGTGCTTATTAAAATAATTGTCCATTAGGCCATCCTTAACCGAATAGTTTTTACTGCTTATGGATAAATTATCATTTGCGTCATAACTGACAGTTAAAACAGAAAGCCCATTGGGGGTTGTAACCCAGATGTTATTGCGATTGTCCTCCAATATGCCGCTCACAGAATTGTCGCAAAGGCCATTTGACTTGTTGAAGTAATAAATGGTATCTTTTTTTGGATCCCACACATTAAGGCCGTCATTGTGGGCAATCCACAAAATATTGTGTTTGTCTTTGTAGACCGTAGAAATCTGAAAGTGTTTGAATTTTTGCGTTCCTTTTTTATTGCCATACGAAATGACATTTTTATTGTTGGTAATATCAATATTGAAAAGCCCGTAACCCGTGCCCAGCAGAAGTTCATCGCCAGAGTCGTAAAACATATCGAGTGCAAAAACTTGATCTTCAAATACAGAAATCACAGAATCAAAGCTTGTGGCATCGGACGGAAGCTGCTGTATTTTTCCTCCCATAGACCCTATCCAGATATTGCCATAGCGATCTTGTTTTAAGTTCCAGACATTGTTGTTGCTTAGTTTGCTGTTTTTCGTGGTATATTGGCTTATCACACCATTTTGCCAGCAAAACAGTCCATTTTGATAAGTGCCGATCCAAATGCGGTTTGTGCGATCTTCCAATAAACAGGTAATCGCTGCTTTGGGAAATGGAATTCGAGAGGTATTTCCTGATTTTTTATTTTTTTTAAAAAGTCCTTTTCCGTCTGTTGCAATCCAGAGATCTTCGTTGTGATCTTCCATTATGGTGCTGATATCAGAGTATTCCGGATGTTTGAAATTGATGAAGTTTTTAAAGCTTTCATTAAAAAAAGAGAAGCCTTTTTTGCTGTGCCCAATCCAGATGGTCCCATCGTTGTCACGATACATGCAGGTTATATTGCTGGATGGCAGGGAATTGTCTTTGTTTGGGGTTTGAATACAGTTTGTTATGCTGCTTTTTGACTTGTCAAATATAAAAATCCCTTTATGATCTGTTCCAATCCATATTTCGCCTGGCTTATTTTCGATAATGCTGCTGACAAAATTAATATCGCTGTCTATGCTGGATTTTAAACTTGTGGAGCTCCATTTCTTTGTCTGATAATCACGATAGTAAACCTCATTAGGATTATTGCTGAAATAGGTCCATAATCCGTTGTCGCTGTCTAGAAAAATGATATGCCAATCATCAATTCCATTTTTTCTGTTGTGAGTTGGCAGTTTAATGGTTTTGATATGACCTGTATTGCTGTTTAGCTGCCAGCACTTTTGAGAATTTTCAACACAATATACAGACTCGCCATTATCTGTTACGCTAACAGCAAAAGGGTCTTCAATGTTTACGCCGGTAAAGATGGAAGTATGCCTTTTTTTTACATCATAGAAAAATATGTTTTTCTTATTAAAAACCCATAAATTCTTTTTTTTGTCCACATAAATTTTACAGTTGGCATCTGCGCGAATGTACAGCTTGTTTAAAAGAAAAGTGATGTCTGTAATAAAGCAGTCCTTATCTCTATTATATATTGCATTATCATGTCCGAAATTAACCCATATATTGCCCATGCCGTCTTCCTGCAGACCTAAAATATCGTTGGAAATTAAGCTGTTGGGCTTTTTTGAGCTGGTCGTGTAAACTTTGAATTCGTAGCCGTCATATCGATTAAGTCCCGATTCGGTTCCAATCCATAAAAAACCGTAGCTGTCCCTTAAAAATGTCTTGACATTGGTGCTCGAAAACCCTTCGCTGGTTTTCAACTGGTGAAAAATATAATTGGACTGCGCAAGAATGCTTTGGAAGGAAATTATTCCAAAAACAGCAAGAAATAGTAAGAGGGCTTTATGCTTTTTCATTCGGTCTAAATTAATCATTTATCTGCAGCTGAAGTACAAGAAGGGCTGTTTTTATCTAAAATCACAGCCATCATTCCAATCCCTATCGATTCTTCAGAATCGATAGGGAAAATTGAAATGTTCAATAGGCTTGATTATTTTTCGAAGCTGTATTTGATGCCTTTTGTGATGCTGTTCCAGTCATCTGTTCGAAAAGGAACAGCAGGGAAATTTTCAGTATTGTACAGATTACAGTCGCTGGCATCGTCGGCCCAGCCGTAGCGGACTGCCTGCGGATTTTGAACCTGATCGCTCCACACCAAAAGCTGGCTGCCTTTTATCTGGGCTTCGGCATAATGAAAAACATGATCAGATCCGGCAATTTCAAATCCTTTTACATAGTGGTATTTATCATGAACCATTAAACCGCTTGCAGCATTGTCAAATGTTAAGAGAATCTGACTGCCTTTTGTTTCCATAGACTTATATGCTGGTCCGCTGAAAACATTTCCTTTTTCATATACTTTATTTAAGGCAATGGCAGCCAGTCTGTATCCTACATCTTGTTTGTTTTTTGGGTGAATATCTTTTGGATCTCCAATATCTGCTGTAACACACATGCCGGTATTGGCAGCATTCTGAAGGGTGAAATTCTGAGCCTCTCTTAACTCTGCCCAATAGCTGCCAGTGCTGCTGGTTCCTCCAAACTCATTAAAAGAAGACAGCTGCACAAAAAAGAAAGGAAAATCTCCCTGATGCCATTTGTTTCTCCAATCGCTGATCAATAATGGAAAAGCTTTTTTATATTGCTCGGCACGTGTAGCATTTGCCTCTCCCTGATACCATAAAACGCCTTGAATAGCATAGGGAATCAAAGGATTGATCATGGCATTGTAAAGAAGGGCAGGATAGCTGTTTGGAGACAGGTCTGTTCTGATTTCTGTAACCTGAAACTTCCATTTCCCTGCAAGCGGCACAATGGTGCTGCCTGCAGTTAATTTTAAGTCAGCCTCATCGCCAAAAATCCCGCCTCCTCCACTGTAATCCGTTACTCGTACGGCAATAGTGTTAAGACCTTCTTTAAGCGTTCCTGCTGGTACTTTGTATATTCTTTTTTTGTCCCATTGGGTATTCTTTCCCACTTCAATTCCATTTACATAAGAAAGATCTTCATCGTCTATTTTGCCCAGCTCCAATAAAGCCTCTTTACCAGCTTCTTCTTTTGAAATCATAAAAGATTTGCGCATCCAGACTGTGCCGTCTAAACTGCCCAATTGCTGGTTCCATAATTGAGGTGCGTGAATTTCCGGCCACGAGCTGTCATCAAAGTCTGCCGTTTTGTATTGGCTTTCTGAGTTTGAAGTGATTTTAGATCCTTGAAGATTTTCAATCTGCACTTTCAGCGCAGCCAGTTTATTTTTCAGCAGTGAATCCATTGGGATTTTAGGAAGGTCGGCAATCATGCTGCTGAATTCGGGACTTTTTTCAAAAGCTTCCCTGCTGGTCCATGTTTCCACGCAGGTGCCCCCCCAAGAGGAGTTTATTATTCCGATAGGGATTTTTAATTCATTGTATATTTTTTTTGCAAAAAAATAGCCCGCCGCTGTAAAAGCTCCTGTATTTTTTTTGCTGCTTTCTTTCCAGCTTCCTGCTTTGAGTTCTTCTTGAGGTGCCGGGTTTAAATCTTTGTCCACTAAAAACTGGCGTATCCAAAGATTATCTGCCTGACTGATTTCATAATCGGCATTCTGTGCCTGAGCAACCGGCCATTCCATATTAGACTGCCCGCTGCATATCCAGACTTCTCCAACTAGAACGTTCTCAATGGTAAGGCTGTTGTTTCCTTTAATGGTCATTTTAAAAGGACCGCCTGCTTTTTCAGGTTTCAGGTACAAAAGCCATTTTCCGTTTTTGTCTGCTTTAGTTCTCTGAGTCTGTTTATTAAAAGTGACTTCAATTTTTTCTCCTGAATTGGCCCAGCCCCAAACAGAAATGGGTTTATTGCGCTGTAAGACCATTCCGTCGCTGAAAAGCAGCGGCATTTTTACATTTGCATTTGCACACAAACTCAAGGCAAAAAGCAAAGCGATTAGATTTTTTTTCATTTTGATTGGTTTAAATTTATAGTTAGTCAGTGTTGAAACCTGCAGCAGGAGCTGCAGGAATCTTTAAGAATTATGGCTGTTTAGAAAAAAGTCATTTTTATTGCTGCCAAACGCTTACGCCTCCTGGAGGTACAATTTTACCGCCAATTAAAATATTTGAAGTGTTGGGTATTTGTTCTATTTGGTAATCTTCTGAAGAATAATTGACTGCGATCCAGAATCCGTCGCGCCAGCTGATGTAAACTCCTTTAGGGTAATGTTCAACAGCAATTCCAGCCTGATTATACACCTGCTGCAGGACTTCTTTTTCAAGCTGTCCATCGTCTGTATCTGTACCAATATAAGTAACGGTTCCTTTTCCTATTTTGTTGGTAACCACAGCTGCCGTGCCTGCATAAAATTGATTGGTGTACTTAGCAAGGACATTTTCAGGTTTATTGGCTTTTACTAAATCTGCCCAGTTGTTCCAGTAATATTCTTTTCCGAAACCTTGGATAGTTCCTTTTGCATAAGGCAGAAGATGGTCAAAGTCTTCAATTTTGGCATCGATTAAAGGATAAATAGGAGCGCCCCATCCTGCTTGGATTAAATGGCCGTTTTTGTCCTTAACAGCCGTACGCACGGTTAGCATTAAATGCCCGCCTTGTTTTACGTACTCTGTCCATTTGGCAATAAGCTTCTGATCGGCTATTTCGTAAGCAGGAGCAATCACAACGGCATAAGAATCTAATGTTTCGTTTTCGTAAATTATTTCTGCGGGAGCTCCGTATGATTTTACAATTTCAAGATATTTTTGAAAAAAAGACAGCGTATTCCATTGGCTTGTCTGCGCTTGACGGCCCATGCTCCATGAATTGTCATAATTCCATAATAAAGCAGTTCTTCGAGCCTTAATTTCTTTAGGCATTTCAGCCTTCGGATTATAAGCCTTTCTCAATAATTTCATTTCCTGCATCGTCTGCTGGTAATCTTTTCCTCCTTGCGATAGTGTGATTCCATCAAGTTTTGTAATGCCGCTGTGGTACTGCTCTGCACCGTAATTGATTTGGCGGTAACGATAAGAGCAGGCAAAAGACATGCCTTCGGCCATACAATGATAAAGCCACATGCGCACTGCGCCAGGCTGCAGCAGAGGATTAACATTTCCCCAGTTGACAAAACCAGGCTGAAGCTCCATAATTCCTGAGATGTTGTCTCTGGTTTTAAAGAAACTCAAGGCAAAAGAAAGTTCCCCGGGATCGCCAAGACGAAAACCTTTGTCTCCAATATTAGATACTCCTTTGTTAGGATAGCTGGTAAAAGAGTTAAAATCGAGTTTTTTTGTTCTTCTAGGATCTGCTGATGGAGTAATAGCGGTATAATTTGTTGTTACAAACTGGTTTTTTGCAATTAAAGGTCTGATAATATCGGTCTGAAAATCTAAAAAATCGGCCTGCGTATCGGCAGTATATCGTTTAAAGTCCAGCAAGGCATGCGGATTGATCCCCCACCAACCGACATGATCTGCATTTGGAATTTTAACTTGGTCAAAACTGCTGTAGGTCTGACTCCAGAAAGAGGCTCCCCATGCCGTATTTAAAGCCCTTATGGTGCGGTATTTATTTTCCAGCCATTTGCGGAAAGCATCTTGAGAAGAAGGGCTGTAATCTTCTTTGGCTTCTGGCTCGTTGTCAAGCTGCCATCCAATTACATTTGGATTATGCCCGTAGCGCGCTGCCAATTTGCTGATTATGTTTTTAGAAAAATTTCTCCATACTGGATTGCTCAAAGACTGCTGTGCTCTTGTTCCATGCTCAGCCCTTTGATAACGGCTGTCCATCAGATAGATTTCAGGATATTTAATGCCCATCCAAACGGGTGAAATTGCTGTAGGTGTGCCTAAAATAACTTTCAATTTGTATTTTCCAGCCAAATCGATCACTTCGTCAAGCCATTCAAATTTGTAAAGCCCTTCTTCGGGTTCCATGTCTATCCATGCAAATTCTGCAATGTGAATAAACTCAAAACCAGTCTTGGAAATATTACTGATATCTCTTTCCCAGTCTTTTTTATTCCAGTGTTCCGGATAGTAATAAATTCCCATTGCCATCAGGTTTTCTTTAGGAAAGAAAACAGGAGATTTCTGTGCCATTGCGCCTGCTGAGGACAGCAGTAATAAACAAATGATATACTTTTTTAATTTCATGGATCTATATTTTTCAAAATCACACCAAGACCTGCATTAAGGTTGTCCTAAATGCAGATGCTGGATGTGATTGTTTTAAGATGATTAAATTTTTATGACTTGAAGCGCTCCGTTATAATCGATTTCTTTTCCAGAAGCATCAGAAAGGAATGCTTTTGGGTTGGATGGATCGACAGCTATTATTTTAAATTTTCGGTCTTTTAGCATGCCTTTAAAATCTCCTTTACGCTCGCCGATGGTTAAGGTCTGATTTTTTTGATTGTAATGGAAGCTTATCGCACTGTAATGGCCTTTTTCATAATTGTAGTTAACACCTTCATCTTCATACAAAGTAAAACTGCCATCGCGGCCTTTATAAATATACAACACCACATTATCAGCAGGTTTCTGATCGGTGTATTGGATTTCTGGACCAGCAGGAATTACAGCGCCTTCAGGAATAAAGAGCGGAAGACGTCCATAAGGCGCATCTGCCTGCAGAGTCTGTCCTCCTGAGAGCAGCCTGCCCGTATAGAAATCGTACCAGTTTGTGCCGTCAGGAAGGTACACTTCTCTTTTTCGTGCTCCATATTGATAAACAGGGCAGACCATAAAAGAAGATCCGAACATGAATTGGCTGCTGATGCCAACGACATTTTTATCGTTTTGAAAGTCCATTATCAACGGACGCATAATGGTGTAGTCATTAAAATGCGTCATACCCGCCATTGTGTAGATATAAGGCATTAATCTATAGCGAAGGCGGTCATAATATACAATAGACTCGTATGCTGGATGGCCTTCGGGAGCAATATTCCAAGGTTCGCGATAAGGAAATTGTCCGTGAGATCGGTATAGCGGAGCAAACGCCCCAAACTGATGCCAGCGCGCATTTAATTCACGCCATTCTTTACTGTCAGCGTTTTCATTTCCATTTTTGTCGTACTGCTGCTGTGCGCTCACATAACGGTCTTCCACACAAAAACCTCCAATATCCATCGTCCAGTATGGAATACCGCTTGCGGCAAAGTTAAGACCTGCCGAAATCTGTGCTTTCAAATCTTCCCATCTTGTCGCAATATCGCCGCTCCAGGTTGCTGTTGAATAGCGCTGCAATCCTGCAAAGCCTGATCTTGTTAAAAGAAACACACGTTTATTAGAATCTGCAGCTCTTTGCCCATCGTAGATTGCTTCTGCATTCATAAGGGCATAAGTGTTGAAATATTCGGTTGCAGGTCCTAAAGCGGTTGGTCCCTGCAGTTTTTTACGATACTCCATATCTGTACAGTCCAACACATTAGGTTCGCTGGCATCCATCCACCAGGCATCTACGCCTATAGGATATAAATTTTCGTAGATCTGTTTCCAAAATAGTTTGCGTGCACCGCCTGCATAAGCATCATAGAATGATCCTGCATAACCAGGCCCAACCCAGTCACGAACATTGTCTTTAATGGCCTGCTGATACATCCATCCTTTTTCGTCAAACTCTTTAAAGTGCGCTGTAGTTTTATAAAATTTAGGCCATACCGAAATCATCATTTTGGCATTCATCGAATGAATAGAGTCTGTCATAGCCTTTGGATCAGGAAAACGGGCAGGATCAAACTTGTGGCTTCCCCAGGCATCATCTTCCCAATAATTCCAATCCAATACGATATTATCAATTGGAATCCGGCGCTTTCTAAATTCTTTTAAATTGCTTAAGATTTCATCTTGGGTTTTGTATCGCTCGCGGCTCTGCCAATAACCCATTGCCCAGCGGGGCATAATTTGAGATTTTCCAGTCAGGGTTCGGTATCCTTTAATTATGCTGTCCATAGAATTGCCATGAACAAAATAATAATCAATTTTTTTGTTCATTTCGCTCCACCAGACCTGGCTGTTTTTTTCCTCAGCCAGCTGCGGCGTTCTTACTCTTAATCCGCAGTAAGAAGTTGAACCGTCTGGTCTCCATTCTATCCTTAAAGCCGTGCGTTTGTTCGCTTTCAGATTCATAGAGAATTTGTAGCTGTTAGGATTCCAGGCAGTTCTCCATCGCTCGGTAACCACCAATTGATTGTCTAAATAGACTTTTACATAACCAGAATAGTACAGTATAAATTTATACTCTCCGTCCTGCTGAGCTTCAATTTCGCCTTCATAAGTAACACTGGAATTTTTTAAAGGAAGATCTGCTGGCAGGTTTTTTATGCTTTTTACATCCTCAAAAAATATGGATTTTTCTTCGCGAATCAGCGGTGCATTTTTCTTCTCTGGTGTGCTGTAAGTTCCGGTTAAGAAACCTGGCTGGCCATTTTTTCCAAATAATTTAAAAACCTGATTTAACTGCTCATAAGGACGGCTGTCTCCAAATCGGCTTAAAGAATAGCTGTCCCACAAAAGCCCGTAATTTTTATTTGATACGACAAATGGCACTGATACTTTGGTATTGTATTGGAAAAGTTCTTCGCTTTTATCTTTATAATTAAATTCATCCGACTGATGCTGTCCCAGCCCGTAAAAAGCTTCATCTTGAGGCGATTCAAATATTTGGCGCACGGTATAGCCTTTTGTCTGATCGGCTTGGATGGGAAGAAAAGTTCTGCCGCCGCCTGCTTTTTCAGCCAGCAGTATTTTTCCGTTTTTATCTTTAAATTTGATTCCGCCGTCTTTTGCCGAAACCACAACATTCAGCGTTTTGGTTGAAAGCTGGATAGAATCTTTTGATTGATTAATGTGAAATGGAACAGTTTGCTGGTTGGGAACAATAATCAGACTGGAATCTTTTTGAAATTCCTGGGCTGTTGCGGCAACATGCACCAGATCATTGCCTAAAACCTGAATGCGCAGTGTGCGCAATTGGTTTTCTGTTCTTGGTTTCAGAGTTATTAAAACACCGTCATCTGTTTTGGTGTAATTTTTAACAGCACATGATGCCAAGAGGAATCCGGCCGAAAGGCCTAAAGCTATTGTGTTTTTTTTCATGTTTTTTGGTTACGAATGGTTTATATGATAATTAGCAGTTTTGTGATTTCTCGACTTATAAGCATAGGGAACTGATTGATGGAGCTGAAATTTGAATTTCTATAAAGCTGTCAGTAGTCCGCATTTTTATGGCTGTAAAAGCTTATTAGTGAACCCTGTTGCTAAATCGATTGTGTCAGGGTGTAAAAATATCCTTTAATGAAAAAGCATATGGGATATAAATGTATTATTTGACAGGTTCTTATGTATCATTGTACTTATTGAAGACAAAGAGGGGAGTGGAATGTATTTTATGACAGGCCAAAATGTATCATTTTTTTTACACCTGCCGGCTAAAGTGTACATTAGCATCTGCAAAATTTCGAGGCACGCATTAAAAGGGGTATTCGAATATCATATGCCTCTTCTTTTTGAATTGTTACAGCAGAAAAAGATTTCTTAAGCACCTGCTTTTCATAATATACAAACCAAAAAATTAAAACTATAATACTATTAACTATCAAACTATCAAACTATCAAAATGAAATTTATTTACCAATTTATCTGCCCTTTGCTTTTCTGTGTAATGAGCTACGGGCAGAAGTATGAGAAAACAAGTCTTGGAATTAAAACTGAAGCAGATGGAAATAAAATAGAAATTCAGTTTTACAGTCCTTCGATTGTAAGAGTTATAAAATATCCCGCAGCGGGTGTTTATTCTAAAGAAAGCCTTTCGGTAATCATGAAACCGTCAGCAGCTCCTTTTACAGTAAAAAGTCAAAACAGCCAATTGGTTCTAAATTCCGAAAGCCTTAATGTTACATTGCAGTTCCCAACAGGAGAAATCTCATTTGCAAGTTCAGATCAAACCTTACTGCGTGAGAAAAAACAGGGAACAAAATTTGCACCTGTAAAAGATACCGATACCAATTCTTATACCGTATATCAGGCATTTGATTTAGACAAAAATGAACCTATATATGGATTAGGACAGCACCAGAGAGGAGATTTAAACCAAAGAAATCAAAATTATCGTTTGGAACAGGGAAATACAGAAGATGCCGTGACTTTTTTTCAGTCGGTAAAAGGGTATGGGCTTTTTTGGGATAATTATGCTCCTACAGAATTTAAAGACAGTGCTGACGGGACTTCCTTTGAATCTCTTGTGGGAGATGGGGTAGATTACTATTTTATGTACGGTAAAAATGCCGACGGAGTGGTTTCGCAAATGAGAAAGCTTACAGGAAGCGCTCCAATGTTTCCGCTTTGGACTTATGGTTTCTGGCAGAGCAAAGAACGTTATAAAAGCCAGAACGAAATAGTCGGCGTAGTAAAAAAATACCGTGAACTGGGAGTGCCTCTGGACGGAATAATTCAAGACTGGCAGTATTGGGGAAATAATTATTTATGGAATGCGATGGAGTTTCTTAATCCTGAATTTTCTGAGCCTCAAAAAATGGTGGATGAAATTCATGGTCTCAATGCCCATATGATTATTTCGATCTGGTCTTCGTTTGGACCAAAAACCAAGCCTTATAATGAGTTGAATAGTAACGGAATGCTGTTTCATTTTCTGACTTGGCCTGAATCCGGCAGCGAAATTTTTCCGCCCAAAAAAGATTATCCTTCCGGAGTGCGTGTTTATGACGCCTATAACCCAAAGGCAAGAGACATTTATTGGAAATATGCAGGAGAAGGCCTTTTTGCAAAAGGAATTGACGGCTGGTGGATGGATTCGACCGAGCCCGATCATCTTTGGGTAAAGCCGGAAGATTATGATACCAAAACATATTTGGGAACTTTTAGAAAGGTCCGAAATGCTTATCCTCTGATGACTGTAGGCGGAGTTTACGATCATCAGCGTAAAGAGACTTCAGATAAGCGAGTTTTCATATTGACAAGATCTGCATTTGCCGGCCAGCAGCGTTATGGCGCCAATACATGGACAGGAGACGTAGAATCCAGCTGGGAAAACCTGCGTGCTCAGATTCCGGCGGGACTTAATTTTACCCTTACCGGTATGCCGCATTGGAATTCAGATATTGGAGGTTTTTTTGCTGGAGTTTACAATCAAAAAGGAGAGGTGTCTGGAGCGGAAAGCACTTTGTTTCGCGAGCTTTATGTCCGCTGGCTGCAATTTGGCGCTTTTAATCCGATGATGCGTTCGCATGGTACAGATATACCCCGCGAGATCTATAACTTTGGCCAGAGAGGAGAACCGGTATACGATGCAATTGAGAAATTTATAAATCTGCGTTATTCCTTACTGCCTTACATTTACTCGACATCGTGGGAAGTAACCCATAAAGATTCCAGTTTTATGAGGGCATTATTTATGGATTTTGCCGCCGATTCTAAAAGCTGGGATATTAAAGATGAGTTTATGTTCGGAAAATCTATTTTGGCTGCACCAGTGGTCCAGGCCCAGTATACACCCGAAAAAATTAAAGAAGGCCAGAATCAAAAGCAGCGTATAGATTTTAAAGCAGAAAAATCAAGAATCGTTTATCTTCCTGCCGGAAGCGGCTGGTATGATTTCTGGACCAACGAAAAACTGCAGGGCGGCCAGGAAATTACCAGAAAAACAACTCTTGATATGATACCGCTTTATGTTAAGGAAGGCGCTATACTTCCAATAGGGCCTCAAGTGCAGTTTGCTGAGGAAAAAAGATGGGACAATCTTGAAATAAAAGTATACCCTGGAAAGGATGGTTTCTTTACTCTTTATGAAGATGAATTTGATAATTATAATTATGAAAAAGGCGCCTACACAGAAATTGATTTCAGCTATAGTGAAAAGCAGAAAAAATTAACTATTTCCAGCCGGAGAGGACAATATAAGGGCATGTTATCTGAAAGGACTTTTACCATTGTGATGCCAGACGGAACAAAAAAAGTGCTGGCTTATAAAGGGAAAAAAATAGAATATAAACTTTAAGAAGAAAGGTATGCCGTTTAAAAGGATATGTTATGCCTGCGATCTGATTGATAATCCAGAGCTTATAGAAGAATATAAAAAATATCATCTTGCAGAAAATGCACGTCCCGAAATCACCAAAAGCATTAAAGATGCCGGAATAGTGTCTATGGAAATTTATCTTTTAGGTAACAGATTATTTATGTGTATGGAAGTGGACGAGACTTTTACTCCCGAAAGAAAGCAGCTCATGGATGCTGCAAACACAGAGGTTCAGCAGTGGGAGCAGCTAATGTGGAAGTTTCAGCAGGCTCCCCCCGGAGCAAAACCGGGAGAAAAATGGCTCATGATGGAGCAGATCTATCAGTTGGAACAGTTTTAATTTTTACTTATCAAGTAATAACAATATAATAAAGCAGAATAGACATGGCAGTAAAAGTTCGCACTTCCTTTTTTAAATCGGTATACTTTTATCCTGCTTTTGTTTGCATATCCACTCTGTTGATTTTAGTTTTTCCTTTGGGCTTTTTCCCGCTGTCTGTTCCAATCTTTTGCGCCGAACGCCGGCGCAAAAGGATTTTCGCTTCTATCGGGGCTATGGTGTTAAGCTGCGTATTAGTGAAAGAAAGCGGCAGATTAATTTGGGGCTGGCTTTGATATAAGGCAGAATTTATGCAGTTTGTGGAATAATTTAAAGAATCTTATGCATTTATTTGGCAGGATACTTTTTATCGTCCAGAGAGGTATAAGCCGGTGAGGGCTATATTCTTGGTGAGCGGTAAATTATAAATTGGCTCAATGCAGTATTTGGCATTCCATTTTAAATCATGCAGTCCGGCAAAATTTCTTCGGGCATTCATCAGCAGTAAGGCTCATAAAAAAGTCCACTGCTTTTTATTTCCAAGATAACAGGCGGAGGATAATTAATTATTTATTTGGTCTGCAGGGGATTGTTGAAAATCCCCTATAGCTGCAGACCTGTCCATAAACATATCTTCCATTTTATGTTTATTTGTATAGGGTACATTACCGGTGGACCAGTAACAGGTCTAAGGTAGGAGGCGGCGTTTGAATTTGTTTACAGTATTTTTATTTGTAATTATATAATAGCCAGCAGCTGGACAGCCGGTTTAAAAGTTGTACTGTATGCTTCCTTGGTTACCGGTTCGTTTTGTCCTTATGGTAACCCCTAAGCCGCTTTTCCATTTTCTCAAGGAGTCTTATTCATGCGCGCTGCACGAGTGATCGGCAGGCTGCTTTGTTTTGTTATAATATTATGGCTCGGCAGACTATTGCATGTCATAAATGGCATATTTTTGAATTTTATGAATCCTTGATGTTTAATAAATCCAGGACCTTTGGGGAAACTTTCAAATCGGGGCGCAGCTGCATTATGCCTTTTATAAAATGCCGCTGCAGCTCTTCTGCATTGCGGATTGAAAACGGGGTGTTAAGCGTAACGGCTTTAAGGGATGTTATGTTTTTGGATTTATCGAAATAGTACACGCAGATTATATAGCTTGTATCTTCGCCTTCGAATACTGTCACATCGTAATCTTCAGGGCGGTGACCCGGCCGCAGGGATTCAAAAGCGAGCGATTCGACTATTGCATCATCTTTATAATGGTGCAGACCGCTGCGGTCCACAGCTATTCTGCTGATTTTGTTGTTTCTGCTGGTCTTTATTCCTTTTAGGACGGCATAGGCCATAAAAAATAAAAGAAGCAGTGAGAGCAGCACCGATAAGATTTTAAATCCCCCGTGCACGCTTTGGGACTGCATAATGGCTATTTCAAGGTTCAGCACCGCCAGGATTATGCCTGCAAAAATAACTGCGGCCATGGCTTTTACCCAAAGGGTTCTCTTTGATGCTTTTACGGATTCTATTTCAGGGAAATCATGATGGCGGGGATCCATTTTGTCTGTGTTTGAATGATAATTCTGCAGGTGCAGGGGTAAATGTAAGAAAGATTAATTTAGTATTGAGGTTTAGTAGTGGTGCAGCAGTGTAAAAATACTATCAAGTTTATTAGTTTTTTCTGCTGCGAAAATAATGCTTTCTTTTTTCGGAATCAAGTATAGACATCAGTTGAAAGACGGGCAATAGCTCTTAGATGCAACATGTTTTCCTAAGACAACAATGGAAGATTAGAAATTAAAACAAGACCTTCTGCTTTGTATAAAGCTTTTTGCTTTTAGATATAATTGACTTAAGGTACAGTTTCGAACCTAAAGCCGCAAGGCCTTGATTTTACTGAACTTTTAGTTTTGAAAAGTAAGATGTGCTACGATTTTGCCACAAATCTCAGATTGATGATTTTTATAGCTTTTTTGATGTAGTAATGTTTCGAACTGAAGGTTTCAACTGATTAAAGGACAGTATTTTAAATTCGTTCATAAAAGTGATGCACCGATTCTGCACCCATATTTATACTAATGCTATTTATGTTTTTCTGGCTATCTAAGCCTTTCTACATACGATTCCAATTTAAACTCGGCAGACCTTGATTCTACTATGGTTATCATTTCCTAAAATTATAGGTACCACGATTTTGCCACAAAACTGAGCTCGATAGAAAAATCTGCAAATTTGCCTTAACTATTTGTGGCAGAAAAGGTATCCAGTCCATGCTTACTGCTCCACAATTTTTACACGAAAATTTTGATCATTTTTGTGAGGTTCTGAACATTTTAAATTGACTAAATCAATATATAATTCTTCCGATATTTGAATGCAAAAATATTTCCTTTATCACATTGAAACAAATAATAATAAAACCGTTAAGGTAACGGTAGAAGATTTCTTTCAGTTGTTAATTCTAAATTCAAATTTAATTCGTTTGTTTTACTAATCTAACTTGACTTTTCATTCAAAATTAAAGGATTTTTGTTACAATTTTCTGCAATTTTGCATCTTTCTATTTTACTTTTTAAAGTTAATTTTTTAAATCTTTATTTCTTCTATTTTCACTTATTTCGAATCCCGTGGGTACAGGTTTAAAAGGTTTTTCAGGAGATTTATAATACCTTTGAAATTCTCTTAATTCAATAGCCTTAACTTTTGTAATTACAAAGAAATCAGAATCACCTCCTTTTATCCTCGCAACATCACGTTCATAGTTTTCTTTGAATGGACCTCGTAATCTGGTATCACCATAACTTCTATTATTGACTTGCGCAACGAAGCAATGGAGGTCATTACTAGTTGCTGCGACAATATTATTATACATATCTATGTCTTTATTCCATTCAATAATTACAAGCATGTCGATTTTACCTCTTAAAGCTTGACGATAATCTATGTTAAGAAGGTCATTACAGATCAATCCTGAAAAAAAGAAATTGTTATGGTCGAAAATATACTTTATATTATTTTTGTAGGTTAAACTCAATCCTCCTGTATTATAAAGGTCAGATTCTTCGTGAATGGCTGGAACAATTTTCTCTTGCGTGATCGCAATTTGTTCATTAGAAGTACCATTAAATGTGTTTAAAATGTACAAAAGTTGATTTGATACAGTTCCGTTTATATTTTTAAAAGATTTAATTCGCTTTTCGTACTCTACTCCAGTTATTAGAGAAATTCCTTTCGATTTTAATTTTTTCGAAATCTCTACTATGCTTTGCCTCGGCATTGACAATTCAGGTAAAATAATATATTGGATACTAGTTTTGCTTTTTCGAACTTCTTCCAGTATGTTGTTTATTAATCTGTTAAGTCTAGTGTAGCGTGACTTGTCAGGTTCAAAATTATCGCTTCTAACATGAGAAATCCAACTCTTGACATCAGTATAATAATTAGTTAGTATTAAGTTTGGATTCTTGATTTCGTTATTGTTGTTAATTTTGATGAAATTTAAGTTATTCTTTACGTTCTCTACTGCACCATAATTTTCATGAAGCTCTATTTCTATCTTAGAGTTAGAAAATAATTCTAGATACTCATTAAATTTTACAGCATTTTTAAATTTTTGGGACCATTCTGGATAAACTAAACTAATCTCTAATGGGCTTAATTTTCTGGTGCACAGATATAATGCATTAGGTACTAACATTTCTCTTAGAACTATCTTTAGATTTTTATGGCGTTTTAAGAAGCGGATAAAAATATCAATTCTAATGTTTATTGACTCAGTTGCTAGTTCATCTAGGACAAAGTATTTTGGGTATTTTTTTATAATCTCCGGAGTAATAGTTACTCCTAAGTTAAAAAAGAGTTGCTTAAAAGGTATTTGGTGTAAATCTGCTAGGAATAGTTTGGTTGGAGAATTACGAAATTCATCGTCTGATAGATTAAATTTGATAAATTTCTTTTCAAGTAAATTTTTCATTCGATTTGTACTATTCCTCTGGTAAAATTTTCTATTAATGAGGATATTTTCGACAATTTTACTGTCTAAATATTCTTTAGATAGCTGCAAGCGAGGATCTGCATTTTTTTTCGTCCGCGCCTCAATTATTCGTTCAAATGTTTTTTGATAGCTATTTAAAATTTGTTCCAATAATTCTAAATTTCCTGATGAGGACACTACTCCAAATATTCTTGGAATATATTGAGCGAATGTGCTAACGTTACTGGGATTAATAATAAAGTCTGAACAAATCTCTACAAAATCTTTCATTGGTTTTTCCCACTCATGTTTTGGAGCAATCAGAATAAGTTTTTCAAAATTTCTCAATCGCAGCGAAAATTTTAATCTTTGAATACTTACTCCATCTGCTTTACGTAAAGTGGTTCCAGGTTCATTATTATCTGTTGTGCTACATGTGAATTGTTTATTTAGATTTTCGATGTCATGCTCCGCATCTGGTAGCAGTCTCCATTCACTACTATTTTCTATCATTGAATTTTGAATAGTTTCAATCAACGCTAGTCCGGATCTTCCATTTAATAGAAAAATTTTTTCCTTTTCTTCATTAAAAATTAATTTTACTGAATGACTTTTGTTAAAGTTTAATTCTCTCTTTGATTTGTCTTTAATAAACAAACAAGAACTTAATCGTTGTTCAATGTAGGACCACAACTGATTTCGATCTGAAAAACCTGTTTTATCTTCAATTGCTATAATAATATCATCCACATACCTACCGTAAAAAACTGGATTTAAACAATTTTCAAATTCGTTATCAAGCTCTTCCAAATATAGATTGGCAATGACTTTGGATGCACTTAATCCAATCGGGATACCTAGTTGTCCATCAACAGGCTTGAAATTCAACTTTTTAATCTCTCCTAAATTTATGTTGCTCCAAGCAACGAGTGAATGAACAAATATTTCGTTTAGCGTAGATAAGCCTTCTAACTTATTTTGTTTAGAATTGAAATAATCTAAAAGGAAAGAGGGATTTACGGCATGATAAAATCCTTTAATGTCAGTGCTTAAAACTGCAATTTTTTTCTTATTATTTAATGCTGTAGTTATGCTTTGTAAACTATTGTCTTGCCATGATTTATAGTCAAAAAAATATGGTCTGAAGTGACCGTTAAGTTCTTCGTAGTTTTCTTCTCCTTTTTCATTTTTTTTTCGGTCTAATCTGCAACCATAACTGTTGTGTGAGAGTTTTTTCTCAAAATGTCTACCAATTTTATCAATCCATAACGAGCCTAAAATTTGGAATTCTATAGGAAGATCGCCGACATACCTGTAATCTATTTCCTTAACATTGTGTATCTTATTTTGATCCATTTCATCTGAGAAAATTAACCTTATGCCTGTTGATTTTTCAAAATGAATATATTTTAAACTGATATTTATGCCTCCTACAAAAGCTTCACTAGCAAAATAATCTAGGTTCCTATTATTAATATTGTCCTTTATAACGTTTAAATTTTGAGCTAAATTTTGTTCGAATTCAGCCAACTTTAATAGGGAAATGTCATTTTTATCATAATACATATCTGTTTTAACTTTTCTATAGGCAGTAAGTAAGTCTTCGAATGTATATAATTGCATGTTAATAATAATTTAAATTTGATGTATATAATTTTATATCTAGTTAAAAATCTGATTTTTTAATATCGAGATGATATATGATTGGGGTATAAATATATTAATAAATCTAGATTTCTGTAATTTTTATCTTATTCGATTGCTAAATAAGTTAAATTAGCACATCAATTACATCAATCGATATGCATATTTCTAACGTTACATTAGTTAATTACAGAAACTTTTCTCAATCAAAATTTGTATTCACAAAAGGAATAAATACAATAATTGGAGAAAACGGCTCAGGTAAAACAAATCTTTTTCGGGCAATTAGATTATTGCTTGATAACAATCTTTATTCTTCAGCATATAAACTTGATGAAGGCGATTTTAATAGAAGTATTGGAGATTGGCGTGGACACTGGATAATTATAGCAATTGAATTTGCAGATATTTCTAAGGATGAGCCTTTACAAGCATTGTTTAACCACGGACTGGCAGTTATCGATGAACCAAAGGAGATTAGTAATGCTACTTATAATTTGTATTTTCGTCCCCGAGCAGATATTCGTTACAGGTTAAGTGAGCTAAGTGACGGTGATACTGCAGGTCTAAATGCTATATTGGATGAAATTTCTATACATGAAAGTTATGAAACTGTATTTTACGGTAAGAGCAATGTAGATTTTAGTGACCCCAATGTTTATAAAGAATTAGTTGGGGATTTTGAAAAAGTCAAATTTCCAAAAGAATTTGATTATAGAAAGTTTGGCGTTTGGGTACCGATTCAATTATCAGTTGCAAAAGAAATTTCATTTACATTTATTCAAGCACTTAGAGATGTTGTTGCGGATTTTAATAATAATAGAACCAACCCCTTATTAAATCTGCTTAAAAATAAAAGCGGAGAGATAGAACCGGAAGAATTTGCCCCTATTATTGAAATGGTCAAAGATTTGAATGATGGAATCGAATCTTTGAAAGATGTTGTAACCATAAGAGAGGACATAAAAGGTACGATCCAAGATGCGGTTGGACAAACATATTCCCCATCAAAACTTTCAATAAAATCAAATCTATCAGAAAAGGCAGAAAAGTTATTACAATCGCTTAAACTATATATAAGCGAACCGGATGAAGATTATGAAGGTGCAATACACGAACTTAGTCTAGGAGGTGCAAATTTGATATTCTTGACGTTAAAACTTTTAGAATACAAATACCGGAAAAATAAAGGAACTTTTGCTAATTTTTTGATTATTGAAGAACCTGAAGCCCATATTCATAATCATATTCAAAAAACTTTATTTGATAGGCTTGATTATAGTGATACGCAAATTATTTATTCTACCCATTCTACATATATTTCAGAAGTTAGTGATGTTGCTAGTATAAATATTTTAGCAAAAAAAAGAAATTTTGCCGAAGTATATCAACCTTCAAAGGGTTTGTCAGAAAAAAAGATAACTCAGATACAAAGATATCTTGATGCTGTTCGTAGTAATTTACTATTTGCAAAAGCAATAATACTAGTTGAAGGAGATGCAGAGGAGATATTGATTCCACTGATGATCAAGAAAGTTTTAGGAGTAAGTTTAGATGAATTAGGCATTAGTTTGGTTAATATTGGTAGTACCGGCTTTGAAAATGTGGCTCAACTTTTTCATGAAATTCGTATAAAGAGGAATTGCAGTATAATCACAGATCTAGACAGTTCTTTTATGGATACGGAACCTCTGGACTCAGATACAGCAGAGATTAAGAAAGCTAAATTAAGGATTTTAAACTCAGAAAAATCTGGAGCACGACGAAAAATTAAATTAGATGCACTAGTAGAAGGGAATCGATATTTAGAAGTGTTTTATGCGGATACAACTTTTGAGATTGAATTTATTAGCGCCGGAAATGAGGAAGAGGTTATGCATTTAATAAATTCGGTTTACTCCTCTAAAGCAAAACGTGAGCAGGCGACAGCCGAATTATCTGCTGATGATATTGCACTTTATGGTACAAGGATTTTAACGATGGCAAAGAAAGTTGGAAAAGGGTGGTTTGCAATCATGCTTGGTAAGTATATAACAAGTAAAACAGTTATTCCGGATTACATATTGAAAGCTGTGGCGTTCGCAAAACCTTCTTTTTCAAAGAAACTAATAGCTAATATTATATATTTTAGGATTAAAGCTGCTGGATTATTTGATTCCGATTTAGGGTTAAATATTGATTCCATAGGTTTAACTCTAACTAGTTATGAAAATGGAGAAATCGATTTAAAAGAAATGGTAAATGTGTTGGAAAAGATCATTCCTGATGACCAAATTATAGATTTTTTAAACCTAATTTAATATGTTTATCTGGGAAAAAGGCGCTTTGAATGAAGAGCAGGAGGCAGCAATTTTTGAAAATGAATCCACCTTAATAATTGCATGTCCTGGTAGTGGAAAAACCAGAACTTTGACATACAAAATTGCTTACGAATTAGGTAGACTTCAATCTAAAAAACACTTTGTAGTTGCAATTACGTACACTAATGCAGCAGCCGATGAAATAAGGGATCGCGTCGAATTGCTAGGCGTTGACATTTCTCAATTATGGATTGGAACAATCCACTCTTTTTGTAACGAATGGATTTTACGCCCCTATTCGCTTTATTTACAAGAGTTGAAAAATGGATTTAAAATATTAAATTCACATGATTCGCAAAAAATAATAGAAGAATTATGTAAAAACGAAAAAGATCCACCTATAACATATTATGATTGTCAGTTTATTGCAACAACAGAAGATTATAGAATTGGCAGTTTAGATACGAGAAAACATCATTCAATTGGCAATGTACTTCGTGAATATATTAAAACATTAAAAGATAATCGTCAGGTAGACTATGAGCAAATATTATACTATTCATATCAGATTCTGAAATCAAGACCGGTAATTTGTGAAATTTTATCAAACATTTTTCCTTTTATTATGATTGATGAATATCAAGATACCAAAGATATTCAATATCAAATTATATTTTCAATTGTCAAAGGCGGTAAAAGCAAAACAAAATTATTTATTGTTGGTGACCCAAATCAATCAATATTTGAAACACTTGGAGGCTATCCAATGAAAAAGGATAAAATAGAAGAACTAACAAATTTAAAGCTCATTGAAAGACATTTAGTAAGTAATTATAGATCGTCTGCGTTGATAATTAGGTACTTTGATTACTTCAAAACATATCCGAATATTATTTCTGCGAAAGGTAAATTGTCGGATTTTCAAAGTAAGATTACATTTAATTTCACTACGAATTATGCTGTTATTGAGGATGAGATTGCTAGATTAATTCTTTACAATATAAAAGAGAAAGGTATATCTCCAAATGAAATTTGCATTGCAGCTCCGCAATGGGTTCATTTGGCAAGTTTAACGCGAAAGTTAATGGTTAGGCTTCCTGATTATAATTTCGATGGTCCAGGAATGGCTCCATTTGCTAGAGATATTGATAATTTCTGGTTTAAATTATCAAGAATTGTTTTGACAGAACCAGCACCAAATATGTATATTAGAAGGCTTAGATGGGCAAAGGAAATACTTTATGAATTGAACTTGGCTGGTTGTAATATGGGAGAAACTACGAATAAAGATTTATTAAAAATTTGCAATTCTTTAGAAATTGATGAGGAAGAGGGAATGGCTTATCTAATAAAAGCATTCAATGAAATAATGGACCAATTGAGAATAAAAATTTGCTATTATTCTTCGTTGCAGGAACATTATGATTCTTTTTTTGAAAGTTCAGAGCGACGTATGAAAATGTTAATAGACGCAGGAAATGATTCAGTAAATACAATTGCGAATTTTAAAAAAGTATTTAAGCCAAGGGAAGGAATTAAAATTTCAACAATTCACGGAGTAAAAGGAACTGAATACGATACTATAATTGGTTTCGGATTATTACAAAATTGGGTTCCACATTTTCAAGATCCTAATGGTCTGATTAATTCTAAAAAAATGCTATACGTTTTGGCTTCTAGAGCTAGGAAATATCTTCATTTAGTATCTGAATCTGGGAGACAGATTAATAGATACAATCCTCATGGTTTATTACCTACATCACATTTATTGGAGTATGAGTTTGAATATTGCGAGCTTTAGCGCATATTGAACCGATCTTTGACTTTGAAACATTTCAGATAATTGGATTTTTTAAAAAGAGGCATTTTTAGCGTTATTAAATCAACATAAGGATAGCAATTTACGAATGTATTTATAATAATTAATTTTTTTGAACTTGGGGATAGACGGACGCTCCGCCATTCGGACCTGTATTTAATAATTCTAGATGTTGTTGAGGTGCTGCTTTTCTAAATAATAATGTGCCATGATTTTGCACGAAACTTAAATAGATATAATATTTTAAAATTAGCTTAGTTTTTTGTGTGCAAGAAAGTATTAAGTCCAAATTTCATTTGTTTAATAAAAAGGATCTTGACGTTTAATTTCTTGAAATGAATAAATTGGTATTTTTATGTCATACAAATATTTTACAGGTAATTGATAAGATGAAATTACAATTGGAGAAATAGTATATCCTTTTAAATCTATATTTACTTTTTTAGAAAGCTGCTCTAAATTATTAGATATAAATTCGCCTCTTTTAATATGCTTTGGCAATTGCTTTTCAAGATAGTTTTTAGAATCAAAATGAAAATCATACAGCACTTTCGCCTGTTTGGTGTTTTTACATTCAATCAAATAAACTATTTTTTTGCTGTTGTCAATGGCTAAAACATCAATATCGCCATAGTCTCTGTCCGCATTAGGGAAAACACTTTTTCTGATTCTAATTTCAGAATCTATAACTTGCAGAGGTGTATTATTAAACCACTTTAAAACTTTATTTCTAAACTCCTTTGATTTTATATTTAATCGCTCATTTATCAGTGCCGCTATATTTGGGTTTCGAACTTCATCAACCTTTAATGTTCCATTATAAAATATCGCTTTTAAGTTATCTGCGGCCATTATAATGTGTCTAGCGCTCCATATAAGAACCTCTGAATCTCTTTGTTGTAATCTTATTATGGGTCTTCGAATATAGGAAAGTTTTCTGTTGAATCTCCAAATCCAAGTTTCTTTGGCATGAAGCCCTTCTGGTACATTTTCTATTTTACCTCTGGATTCTAATTGAGTAAAAGATAAAAATGCCTGTATTTCTTTCTGTGAAAGGTTTGAGTTTGACATTACCAAATCTATGAATTCATTTTCGGTACAATGCCACCAAGAACTTCCCTTCGAAAAGCAGTAACCTGCCATGAACTCGGCAATCATGCCAATTTGATAAAAGTCTATTCCTAAATCTTTTTCAAATACATTTGTAATTTTCTCGTAATAAGCTTCTTCTTTCAAATCTATTTCAGAATTTTGTTCATTACTTGGAAAATGACTGTCGAAATCTTCGTTAATACCTTGAATCTCGTCTAAGATTACAGAATCTTTGTAGCCTGCCAAAATTTTGTTGTGGAAATCGTGATTCATTCCTAGTCGCCCGGAAGGAAGCAGTCCCATTTCGGGATTATCTATCCCTGATGCAATACTATCTCTGGTAGTTCCATAAGAGATGATTTCAGTAATTAAAGCCAATAAAAAATCAACATCATCAGCATTTACATTTTTGTGGCCATCAGGAGATTCAGCTACGACATATTCTATTAAACTTCTTATAGAATAGGAAGCTTTTACCACATTATTGTAATCTTCGCTATATTCCTTAATTACATTGTGATACTTTTCAAAGCATTTAATTCTTGCTGGCAAATCTAAGTCCCAGCTGCTAGAGCTTTGGATAATGGCTTCATGTCTCAACATTAAATCGACAAGAAGTTCTTTTGCATCATAATTATTTAGATACTCCTTTAACTTGTAAGTCAATGTATTTATCAATTCATTTAAGAAGGGAACCTTATTGGCATCATTTATTTTTTCAGGAACTTGATCCGAAAGATTCATCCATTTAATCTGACTCTCAAGCACCACCGCCACATCAGCATCTTGTATATATCTTGGTTTAGGAATATAGCTGTCAGATCTTTTGAAGTTATTTGCTTTATGTGAAGTCAGCAGCATTTTTTTACTGTTGAGAGGCATCTGCGAAGCTAAGAATCTTTCTCTTTCTTCATGAGTAAATCCTTTTAGTCCATAATCATTTTGTAAAACGATGAATGATTTTAAAATAGTATCCATTAAAATTCGTTCCCCATGGTTGTCTTTTCTATGTAAAGCGGAAAATATTTCGATAGGTATTATTAGTCTTATTTTTCTTAAGTAGGAATCAGCTTCAAATTTTACATTAATCTTTACGCCCTTTTTAATCTCAAATCCTGTAGTCAGAAAAGATTTTAGTCTTTCATCAAACGACAAGATAAATTCAATTGGTCGATTGCCCAGATTTGCTAAGTATTCCACCAAAGTTTCTGCAAATTCATTTAGCCAATAAATCATAGATTCTATAAAATTACTGCCTACTGTCCCAGCATTCTTATCATAGCTGAACCAAATCGGAAAGGAATAACGTTCTAAAACTTTGCGTAATTTTCCAGTGAATATTTCTTCAGATGTATAGATTGGCGCATACTCTTTTGTTTTAATTACAGGCAGATATCTAAGCTTAACTTCTGAATCATCTCCGATTTTATTTTCAACCTGCATTACAAAATGCCTGTCACTTTTTTGCGCAGATTCGGCAATTATTTTCGCTTGAGTGCTATAATCAAAACTCACAAAGTCAGGGGCTGAATCATCTGTTGGAAAAAAGGAGTCGTGATTTCTTTTATACCATTGAAAATATGCTAAAATCGAAAACATAGGCATCAGTTTTAGATTAGCTTCGTCTGCTCTTTCCTGAGCTTTGACATATTTCCATAAAGTTAATTCGTCTGGTTTCCAATGATTGAAAATACGCTCCAGATCAAAAAAGCTAAATGCAATTTGATATTTGGTTTCTTTTAAATATTCTATAGGATAAGAATGGAATTCATCTAGTTCGTAACCTGCGAATATAGTTACAGAAAGAAATTCAGTTTCTTCGCTATTGATGTTCTTTTTAGCTAGAGCAATAGTTGAATCTGCCCTTTCTTTTAAGTCATCATCTTGATGTTCCGAAATAAATCTTACGTGGGCATATTTGTTGGAATCCATCTGCCATAATGATTCATAGTTTTTCAATTGTAAACCCAAATCAACACTTTCCCACATAATATTGAGATATTTATATGACTCATTTAAAACCATTTTTTCATAGCATGAATTTAAAACTTCAAGCTGGTCTTTCAATTCTATCTGCTTTCTAATAAAAAGGTTTAGACTATACATTTGTGCAGAAGGCAATGCTAAATAAAATTTATCTTCATACCTTAAAAAGGGCTTTTTTACTAATATTGTATCTTCTCCTTTGTTTTTAATCAGTTCCTGTTGGGTGGTTACAAAATGCTGTATGACATCTTGCTTAATATGCAGTCTTTTATAAATTTCCTCAATGCCTTCTCTTGTAAACTCAAACAAGCCTTTATGACTATTAACGAAACTACTTTCTGGAAAATAAATTTCACCTCTCCAATCATCTTCAAATAGATATCTTGTAAGCCCCATTCGCTCAGCAATCATGTTGTGAATATACAGCATAAAATATACTCCCTCACGAATTGTTATTTTCAATTCTTCAGATAAATCAGTTTCCCAGACAAAAATCGAATTAAAGAGCAACTGGTTAATTTGTGTACTATCTTTAGCTATTCCAGGAAATACGATATTGTTGCCATTGAAAAACATAAAATTTTCCGTCCCACATGATTCGGCAGGGTCTTCTCTATAATCATGAGCATAGTCTTTGCCAATTAACCGCTTAACAGAATTATAATCTATTTCTCGACCACCTGTTTCAAAGTTTGAGCAGATTAAATCTTGAATGCTTTCCAGTCTGAAAAGTTTGGACTGGTTTACCGGCAATAACTGAATTAAAGAGATCGTCTTCAATAATTCAGAAGCATCGTGTCCTTTGAGGTAATTTTGAAAAGTATCTGTCGAAAATGTCTTATTTGAATTTATACAACACTTTTTATATTTTTGACCACTTCCACATGGACATATATCATTTCTTCCAATCTTCATTTTAATTGAATTATTTAGCACATAAATTTACAATAAAAAATAATGTTGCTTCCGTAATTAGAACTTTAGGCCAGTAGTAGCTGATTTTCCGGCTTTACATTTTTATGAGATAATCTAGAACCACACTTTTTTGAAATGAAATCAATGATTTAAGTGCAAAAATGGCTGGCTTTTGAGTATATACATTATTTTGAGGAACCATTAGATGAGAGAACTGCGAGTCTTGTTCTGCAAAGGCTGCAGCAAGGTGCATTCATTGCTAAAGTAGGTGATGGTACCAAAACTGAATATAGACGAACAAGTAAAATATTGCTGGATATCCTAGTCTATAAGCCAAATACCTTTAAATGTGGGAGATTATGGTTTTTTAGGTGGCATTTTTTTACTCCGGATATTGCTGGAACTTTCCAGAATATAGTTTAAATACTTAATAAACAGTTTTATTCCGGATATTACCAGATATTAAAAAAATATAACTGCTTAGAGGTTAAAAATTAATCTTAAATTGCATTTTGTTGTACAACTTGACTGCCAGATGCTGCCAGACATTATAAGTTATATACTGGTAAAATTATGAGGTATAGAAATATCTATGTAGTTTTGGGAAAATTGTTGCATTCTGAAAAATAGAATTCAAGAGCTGATTAGCAGTAATGTCTTTATTTTTCATTGAGCATTTTAGAGTCAAAACACTAAGTGGGTTTATGCTTCTGTATCAATTTTTCTTTAATAACTTCCAAAAGCATCGCTATGACCGAACAGTTTTTAAAACAACTTTATTCAAAAATAAGCAGATCAACGCTTCAAAACTATGAAATCAACAATCGGAATTTTGAACGGGCAGACCAGATCATAATCTGGATTGTTGGTTTTTCAATCGGAATTTTTGTCTTTCTTTTTACCAAAGATTATGACGCCGCAAACCCTAATTACAAGATATTGCTAGAGTTATCAAAGAAGATATCGATTGTATCTCTATTAGTTGTGGTTTTTGGGCTGATCTACAGAATCTTTTCCTTTTTTACCCAGATGCTGCTGAGTGAAATAGTGACCGAGTTCAGCGGCTACTGTGATGGCTATTCGTCCACGGCGGAGTTTCCAGTCCCAAGAGAAATACAGGACAGTGACACCATAGAAGATATTATCTATTATTTTGAGGAAGACTTTAATATCATCGAGCAGATGCCAGATCTTAACTATTCTGCTCCGGAAGCTGTAGCGGAATACAGGACTCTTTTACTGAATTACTATCTCACACTCGCCGATAGTAATAATATTACACTGCAACTTGAGAAATTTAAAAATATAGTTAATGAATATTTTGGTGTTTCCAGAAAGAAAATTGACGAGCGCTTTAATAACAGCAGAAATGTAATTAATAGAGGAAGAAAATACCAGATGTCCTTGAAAGGTAGCTACATCTTTTTTGCATTTACAATTTTAACTTTTATAGGTGGGGTGTTAACAATACTATTGAAACTGATCAGCAATTGAGGCTGGCGCTTTGAGGGATAAACCATTTACCTGCATCTCTTGAACAGCAAGCGTTATTGCAGATTTCGTTAGATTTCGTTTAAACCTATTTTAAAATAATAAAATAAATTAAGAGTCTCAGGTTTGTGTGAAGAAATAATCTATAAAGTAAAGTTGAGTTTTTGAAGTCGTTTTTTTTGCAAGTTAACGAAGTTTAGATGTTGGGTTTAAATCATTAAAAAGTATATTATAATCTACATTTTTTAAAAATATTTTTGTTTTGTAAGCTTATAGATTAAAATTAGAAAAGTATGAGGTACATTTTTTTATTTTATTGAGATCGGATTTTAACCTTGGAGAAAAGAAACATCAAATAAATTTTAAATTTTGCGAATTTAAAATTATTTGTATATTTGTTAATGCTTGTTGGCAAGCTCGCTCGTTCGTGCAAAGATTTCATCAGCCAATAGTTTAATAATGCTAACCTTTCAGCTTATTATCCAAACAAAGATTACGAACGTATTTATATAGGGTAATTAAGCTGATACAAAAGGATTGTATTATGAAAACTATTAATTACTTGAAACTTCAAGCAAAAAATCTGTACAAAGATTTTAAAACACAAAAAACTTATTTTGATTCTTCATTAGACGGTGATTATTTTGGATATACTCCAAAATATTTCGACGTTGATGCTCTGGTTACCGATTACAACATCAATGAAAAGAAATTTACGCTTATGAATGCCCAGCATATCATTGCTAAATTAGCAGGGTTTGATAAATGGACTGAACTTTCTGATTCGTCAGAGCCAGCTCTTGAACTTGGCAAGTTGCTATTTGACAACATGCATAAGCTTACAGCCGAGGATTGGCAATACTACATTAGAGATGTGGAAATTGAAAATGAAATTTTGCTTCATGACGTTGATAAATTAGGCATTTTTAGACAAGTTTTTGTGGATGTTGAGGGGCATCAAACTGATGGTTACGATTATCGCTTGCCAAAAAGTGAAAAATTGCTGGATAAAGAACCTAAAATTAAAAAATTAAAAAAGAAAACCTCTAAACAGATAACTGTTTTACCTCTAACAGGCGCATTGAGGATAAAGTTTATAAAGACAGCTAATTCCGTTTTTGAGAGTGATTTGGAAAGGCTTGAGGTGGAGAATCCTGAAGATGTAAGGAAGTTTTGGGATCCGGAAAAATATATTGATGAAATTCTTTTGAAGCCAGATATGCTTCCAATTGATCAAGATTATGCACTTTCTCTTGTTGGTGCATTCTTGGTCCATCACATTCTTGATCTATTAAATGATTGATGAATACATAAGGTAAATTTACAGTATTATTTGCATAAGCTTTTAAAGGTGGGCGTTACAATTTAATTGGAATGTCCACTTTTTTTGGAAAAAAGAACTTAAATGCTAATGGATAAATAATAGTGGATTGCTGTATTTATTCCGTTTAGTCTTTTTATGTCTGTAGATTCAACTTTAAATTAATTATGGTTTTTTATTGTTCAGGTACTTCTTCAGAGCTAATGTCAATTGTATTACCAAGTGGGCCTAAAAGTCTTGGATCATCTTCCCCAGGCTTGAAAAAGCGGAAATCTCCATTTTCATTTTCAATAAGTCGAATCGAATCCGGCCATTTTATATCCACGGTTACCTCTCCTTCGATATATTTTTCAATTTCCGGCAGTAGAATGTCGAAAACTTCTTCCCTCATTTTTTCATATTGTTTTGTAATTTCAGCAGCAGATATTTCAGGTATATTGCTGATGGAATCTTTCATAAATTCCTTTACATGTTCCTGAGCAGCCACGATATGGTCAGTGTAGGGATCATCGGGTTCAAAGAAGCCCATAACTTCCGGATCATGTTCATATTCGAAATGGGTTTTTGAATATAGTTCGTCGAGAAAGGACTTTATAAAGTCATCTTTTGTCTTACCGTAATTATCCATGATCTTTTCTATTAAGTTTGAAATGCTACCAGATTCCCTTCATAGGGATATGCAAATTCTTGAATCTTTACAGACTGGTCCAGCCATGCCGTTTCATCCTGTTTTTTCAGCATTATAGGCATCCTGTGCTTGTGGTTGTGCACGAAGTCCATTAACTTATTTGCCTTAGTGGTCACCATGGTGTAGGTGTTTCTAATCTCATCCGTTACCGGATCCGTCCATGTAGAGTACAAGCCTGCAAAAGTAAAGATTTCATCATCCTGCGAGTTGATCTGGTACTTGTCCTTGCTTTTTCCTTTTTCATCATTCCAGTGCCATTCGTAATAGGCTGAAGCGATTATCAGGCAGCGGTTATGGGTTATATTATTGAATGACGCTTTCTCGTCAATGGTTTCAATGCGGGCATTGAGCGTGTTTTTCCTGAACTCAATGTCTTTTGCCCAGGAAGGCAGAAGCCCCCAAGTATAATCCGTTGTGATAAGATGCGGAGAGGAATTGAGTATTACAGGGATGTTGGGATGGGAGAATCCGTTAATGAAATCCGACTGCAGATAAGTCTCCTCATTGTCGAGTTCTGCGTTAAAGCGTCTTTTGAGATCTTCTATCGAGGCATTCTGCTGGGTATAATAACACATAATTTTCCGTTTTAAGGCTGTTTTAAAAATGTCTTATTCTGATACTAATATATCAAAAAAGGGGCGTTTATTTTTTTCATTGCGCTTAAGTTTGGCAAAACGATCTTATGGAATCTTACCCAATAGACATCAAACGCATTGAAAGACTTATAAAAGAAAATGAAAAACGAAAGCAAAAGCTTTGGAAAAGAAACAGCAGAAAATTGATGTGCTTTATGCTTATTTTTCTTTTCCTTTTCTTGCTTCTCTATCAAATTTAATTCATTATTAGGACTTTACATAAATAAATATTCAAAATTTCATTCTGTGGCGCGGCAGATTAATTTCGTGCTCCTGCGGATAAGGCTGTCTGTGGGTGCTGCTGACATCCTGTTTGATATTGTGCTGGGTGGTATACCTTTTTTCCGAGTCCGAATATCTAGGATCAGGAATGAAAGGCATTTTCGCCATCCTTGAAATGGTTATGGTCGGAAAATGATAGTCAATTTCCACGGTTCCCAAAAGCAGGTAGCAGCCGCCTCCCTGAAATGGATTCTGGACCAGACTGTCAGGAAAATGCGCCGTATCAAAATAGGCTCCTTCATTATCAATCCATGTCCCGAAATACATATTGCCCCTTTTGGTCGGAACCTGCTTGGTCGAGATCAGGTAAGCCAGCATTCGGACCTGTTTTTTATGGTATTTCAAAAGGTCACGCACCATCACATCCCCGCGATGTCTGGTCTGCAGCAGATCAAAAACGGTGCAGGAAATGGGAAAATTCAATAGCTCGATTTCATCAAAGGCATCTTCAAATACCGAGCGTTCCAGAACCGGCAGCTTGAACTCTTTGGCGGGCTGCTCAATGAGCATAAGCCCGCGGTTTTCAGGCTTGAAATTATTCATCAAAAGGCTTACCTGCACCAGCAGCTGATTTTTGGTTTTTCCCGTAAAGCGGAAAGCGCCGATGAAAATAAGCACCTTTACATTCTCAATGCCCATCGGAACCCTGTTTATGAAATCCTCCAGTGACTTATAAACGCCGTTTCTTTCACGTTCAAAAGCGATGAACTGCGAGAGTTTGGAATCCAGGCCCTGCAGGTGCATAAAACCCAGATAGATATCGCTGCCGTAAAGAGCAGTTTCATATCCGCTTTTATTTACGCAGGGAGTGTGGATAACAGCGCCGGCCATTCTGGCTTCGTGCACATAGATTTCAGTTCTGTAAAAACCTCCCTGATTATTGATCACGGCAACCATAAACTCAATAGGGTAGTGCACCTTCAAATAAAGGCTCTGGTAGCTTTCAACGGCATAGGATGCCGAGTGCGCCTTGCAGAAGGAATAACCTGCAAAGGACTCGATCTGGCGGTAGATTTCATGGCTCAGCGCTTCGGGATGTCCTTTTGCGGCAGCTGAAATAAAGAAATCGTCCTTTACTTTCTGAAGTGCCGCTTTTGAGCGTCCCTTGCCTGACATGGCACGTCTTAAGATATCTCCGTCGGCGGCCGACAGCCCGCCGTAATGCAGGGCAATTTTGATCACGTCTTCCTGATACACCATAATCCCGTAGGTTTCTCCAAGCTCCTTTTCAAAAACCGGATGAAAATATTCAAATTTTGACGGGTTGTTATGTCGGAAGATGTACTCCTTCATCATTCCGGACTGCGCCACGCCGGGACGGATAATGGAAGAGGCGGCCACAAGTGTCTTGTAATTATCACATTTCAGGCGGCGCAATAGGCCCCGCATGGCAGGGCTTTCAATGTAAAAGCATCCGATTGTCCTTCCCTCGGCAAGGTACACGTTTGCGGACTGTTCATTTTTTGACAGTCTCGTGTCGCGGATATTAATCCTGATGCCTCTGTTCTGCTCAATTATTTTTACGGTATCATCAATATGTCCGATGCCTCTCTGGCTGAGGATGTCAAATTTATCAAAGCCGATATCTTCAGCCGTATGCATGTCAAAGAGCACTATGGGAAATCCTTTCGGAGGCATTTCCAGCGGGGTGTAATTGGTCAGCGGCTCTTCCGATATCAGGATCCCGCAGGAGTGCATGCTTCGCATGTTGGGGTATTTCTCGAGCATCATGCCGTATTCCTGAACCAGCTTGACTATGGAGTTGGTCTGGTGGAGTTTCATGGGATTTTTTGCAAGCATATCCAGCTCGTCTTTGGGAAGTCCGAAAACCTTGCCGACCTCGCGGAAAATCGAGCGGTATTTGAATTCCACATTAGTGCCGCAGAAAGCTACATTCTCATAACCGTAGCGGTCGAAAATGTATTTCAGGATCACATCCCTTTCTTTCCAAGACCAGTCAATATCGAAATCGGGTGGGCTTTTACGGTTCTCATTCAGGAACCGCTCAAAATACAGGTCAAGTTCCAAAGGGCAGATGTCTGTTATTCCCAAACAGTAGGCAATAATGCTGTTGGCGCCCGAGCCTCTTCCGATATGAAGGAAACCCCGGCTGTTGCTGTAGCGTATGATATCCCAGGTAATGAGAAAATAGCCGCTGAATTCAAGGTCATTGATGACTTTTAGCTCTTTCTCCACACGCGCTTTTGCTTCGGGATTATGGCGTCCGTACCGCCATACCAGACCTTCTTCGGCAAGGGTGGTCAAAAGGGCAATGTCCCCAGCTTTATTTTTGGTATAATGTTTTTTGTTTTTAGGGCTTTCGAAATCATACTTAAAATTACAGTGTTCGATGATGTATCGCGTATTCTGGATGATCTCGGGATAATCCTTATACAGGGCGGTAAGTTCTGCTTCGGGAATCATGATATCCGATTTTCGGCAGCAGTCCTCAGGCCCAAGTTTGGATAAAAGCTCATTGAGGTCAACGGCGCGCAGGATCCTGTGCAGGTTGTATTCCCTTTTGGTGCGGAATACCACCGGTTGCAGGATAACCATTTTGGTAATCTTCTTTTTAAGCTCTGGCAAAAAAAGCCTGCCGAGCTGGTCAGGCTCAATGCCTATAAATTCATTTTCGCCGAGCTGGTCAGGCGCATTTTCCAGACCATAAATAAAATAAACCGATTCCAAAGCCGGCGCTTTTTCCGGCAGGGGATTTCCGCTGAAATTATGATCGGTCAGAAAGCGGTTCATCTGCGCAAGCCCTGCTGCATTTTTGGCAAGTCCGATATAGCGCAATTTGTGCCTGCAGCGGAATTCTATTCCGACAAGCGGTTTTATGCCTTGAGCCTGGCAGCCTTTTATAAAATCATAAATCCCTGTTACGGTATTGATGTCAGTCAAGGCTGCTGCCGTGGCACCGCAATCCGCTGCCTGTCTTATCAGATCATCCAGCGGAATAGTGCCGTAGCGCAGGGAATGATAGGAGTGGCAGTTGAGAAACATTATTTATTTTTTGCGTTTTAAAATTTCGTCTTTATTATTGGGTTTGAAAGATGCTCCGGCGCATCTCATCACGGCATCAAAGCCGTAACGGGTCTTCATCCTGTCCATGGCCTGATAGAGTGACAGCATTTCTTCGGTATCATTGAAAAGGTCAATCTGGTAGGTTCCCCTGACAAGGCCGCTGAAACGGACTCCGATAAGACGCAGCCTCATGCGGCGCTGGTAGAGCTTGGTAAAAAGATCTGTCACTGTCTGGGTAAGAAGATGATCCGCTGAGGTGTACTGGACTCTGGACTGTTTGGTTTCGGTATCAAAATTGGCATACCTTATTTTGACAGTCACCGTTGAGGTGAGCCACTGCTCGGCGCGCAGCTGATAAGCCAGTTTCTCCACCATGCCCTGAAGGATCCTGTTTAATTTTAGCACATCAATGGTGTCCTGCGAGAAGGTATGTTCGGTTGAAATTGATTTTCTCTCCGTATAAGGCTCTACAGGGGCGTTATCAATTCCATTGGCTTTTTTCCAGAGTTCGGTTCCGTTTTTGCCGATCATCTGCTGCAGGGATTCGGCAGGCATTTCAGAGAGTGTGCGGATGGTGCGGATGCCGATGCGGGAAAGAAGCTCGAATGTTTTCTGGCCGACCATCGGGATTTTACGGATGGAGAGCGGATTCAAAAAGGACTGCACCAGATGCTCGGGAATTTCAAGGTTCTGCTTCTGCTTGCCCTCGCCGGTTCCGATTTTCGAAACGGTTTTGTTCACAGAAAGCGCGAAGGTGAGGGGAAGGCCTGTTTCTTTGGTAATGCGCTGGGCGAGTTCATCGGTCCATCTGTAGCTGCCGTAGAATTTATCCATGCCTGTGATGTCCAGATAAAATTCATCGATGCTGGCTTTTTCCACCACGGGCGCTTTTTCCTTAATGATTTCTGTAATGTCGTGTGAAAGCCTCGAGTAGAGCTCCATATCTCCTTTCATAATTTTTGCCTGAGGGCAGAGCTTCATGGCCATATGGATCGGCATGGCCGAGCGCACGCCGAATTTTCTGGCTTCATAGGAGCACGAAGCCACAACGCCTCTCTCACCGCCTCCAATGATAAGCGGTATGCCGTTAAGTTCAGAATTTGTCAGTCTTTCGCAGGATACGAAAAACGTGTTCATGTCGATATGTACAATAGCCCGGCTCATAATCTTGATCATTTTATACAGACCAAAATTAGTACAGTTGGTAACAAATTTTAAAAATAAAATGTTCCAAATAATAACAAAGTTTAAAAAGCCTTATTTTTCGGGGCATAAAAAAAACACCGATTTTGGTGCTTTTTTCCTTTATTAAGAATTTACGGAAGGATCAGAATTATTCTGAAGCAGGTTCTTCGCTGATCGGCTGGCCTGCTGTTTTTTTCATAAGCAGGTAAAAATCCCTTAAATGCCACCATGCCGGACAGCGGTCTATCGGGCCGTTAAAATTTCTGATGGTGGTATAACAGCTGTTGAGGAAAACCTGAGTGTCGGTGATCTTCGCCCATTCGGTCCACACTACTTCCTTCGGCGGCGGATTGCTCTCAAAATGGCGTTTTATTTCTTCATGATTCATAGGGCAAAATTACTTAAAAAACCAGAACAGCGCAAGGGTATGAAAGATGAAAACGCCCTTAAAGGGCGCCTTCATCTGCAAAAGAGTAATAGGTATCGGGTGTCACGATCAGGTGGTCGAGCAGCGGAATATCCAGCAGTTTTCCTGCTTCGCGGATTTTACGGGTCATATTTCTGTCGGCCTCGGAAGGTGCTGTCTTTCCTGAGGGATGGTTGTGGGTGATAATGATCCCGACGGCGGCAGCTTTCAGGGCTGCAGCGAAAAGCAGGCGCATATCAACCACAGTTCCTGCAATGCCTCCTGAGGAAACCTCGTAGATTCCCAGAACCCTGTTGGACTGGCTGAGCAGCAGCACTTTGAACTGCTCAAAGAATTCTATCTTGCCGGGATCCCAGCTGTCAAGCAGCAGTCGGTAAGCATCTCTGGAAGAAGTGATACATGGTCTTTCAGTGCTTTTTACTCTGCTTTTATAGATCAGTTCGATTTCTGATACTTTCTGCCAGTCTGTGTTTTGATGCTGATTTTTCATAATTGCTGCAGTTTTAAGATTAATTACAGCACCGCCGTGCGGGCAGGGACGAGCGAACGCAGAAAGCAACGCAATAAAGCAGGAGCGCAGCCCTGCATTTATGGGGGAATTTTTTGCGGAGAACCGAAGGCCGTGCCCGAACTTTGTGATGAAATTGACTTAACATTCCACAATAGCTCCTAAACCAAGATTAGCCAGTGAACCTTAAAGTGTCTGCGCGCGCAAAAAAAATACCGCAGTGTAAAATCTGCGGTATCAATAGTTAAATGGGTTAAGCGGGAGCAGTCTGCTTTTTTCGTTTTTTCAACCGCTCGGCAATCTCAGGCAGGTTTTTATTTATAATCCTAAGAATCCTGCCGTGATATTTAGTGGCTTTATTGCGAAGCCCCCTGCACTGGATAATTTCCATTTTTGAAAGGGAAACTTCAATGGTTTCCACGGGTCTGTTTTCAATCTGCGCCGAGAGTATCAGCGAATCTTTCCTTTTATAATACTCGTTGGTAAATACGCAGTGGTGGAGCGTGTCGCCCTCTTCGAGAAAATCCTGCACACAGTCAAGGACTTTTACGGTAAGGTCATTATCGGTAAAAGAAAGTCCGAAGAACTGTTTTTTATCATTTTCATAAATCGGCTCTGCTTTCTGTATTTCAGCACGCAACTGCGCAAGATGTTTCTTTCGCTGTATGTCCCTTTTTTTGGCAACAAGCCTGTCATGCGCCTGGTCTAAATTTTCAGGGCAGACAAGCGCAGGGGAGCTGAGGTCTTTTTTGAACCATCGGAGCAGGGCAATATAATCCTCCCAAATTTTTATGTCCTGAATCTGATAATGCTGTTTAAGGCAGGTTTTTACTGCCTGCCAGTTTTCTCGCAGATGCTGTTCATGCGAAGTCAGGTAATGCTTGAGCAGAGAAGTCTGCGAACTTTTTAAAAGGGTTTCTGCAATAGAGTCCTTTAACAGGGCAGTAAAGAGTATCTGCGGTGCAATGCCGTGCACGGAAGTCTTAAAACCGTTTCTTTTCAAAATCGGAATCACTTTCATGTGCGGATAAACCTTATAGGGATTGATGCGGTATTTTGGCGAGTTCTGAAAATCCTTTGGACGGATTTCTAAAGGGGAATAGTACTGCCATGCATCATAGGCATTGGAAAAAACATTGGTGCTTCTTGAGATGGTGCGCACTTCCCCTTTTGGATTTATCCAATGCTGCATGACCTCCGTGTGGGAATAGGCGGGAAGAACATTCTTTTTCATGTTTTTATGCGAGCAGATGATGCGCACCACTTGATACCCAGAGCAGGTATCGGTGAGGGCGAAGTATTCGATTTCTTTGAAATGCACCTGATTGTGCTGATGCATTTTAAGTTTCCCCTGACAGGCGCTGCAGTTAATATAATTTTTGCAGGACTGGCTTTCGCTGTCGGGCTTCCACGAATGGGTGCATTCCAGACAATGGAATTTTCCCCTTGAGAGCACCGCCCATTTCAGGAAAATATTTCTTTCCGCCCACTGATGCATCTGAGATGTGATGGGCGCAAGGGTGGTGCTTAAGGCGCTGATTTCTTTTTCTGCAACTGTTTTGGGTATCATAAGTCAAAGAGTGTTAGGGTTTTCTGTACAGGCTTCACGGATTGTACTGCCACTGTTTTTTGAACGGTGCTTTGAGATACTGCGGGGGCAGTTGAGAACAAATCAGGTTTGGCAGGCGCACTTACCGCTACTCTGCATTGAACAGGGGAAGGGGTTCCAATGCTGTCATCTGTGTAGTACTTCACAGCCATGTCAAAGATTTCCTGATTGTCAAAGGCGCATTCCCCTGTTTTTCTGACTTCTCCGAAAATGTAGTTAAGACAGCTTTCAAGGTTTTTGCTCTCTTTTTTATAGTCCGCTGAAAACAGGGCATCGTTCTGCGCTTTTTCGCTCAGGTAGCTTTCTATGGCGGTTCTAAATTTATCTGATGCTTTCATAAAGGAAGATTTAAGATTGAAAAAGCGTTATTCAAAACTGTTTCTGTAGATGTCAAAACAGTATTCCTCAAAGCAGAGCCAGCATACAAAGGTGTAATGGGGCAGACGGTGGCGGTTTTTGACAGATTCCCCAAGGGAATCTTCAATTTCGTATCGGATATTTTCCAAATCATCCAAATGCTGTATATAGAATTTTCTGCAGTCCGAGTTGTAGACAAACTCTGAAATCATCCCGCAGATGCATCCGTTTTTCTGCAGGTCTTCGAGGAAAGATTTCAACTGCTCTTTTTTTGTCCCGTCATAAGATTCCATATTGGAAAGGACTATTTTTTTGAACTGGGCTGATACGGGATATTCTATGTAAACTGATTTTTCAAAGGCTTTCATGGCGCATAATTTTGATGTGAAACGGTATATATTCCAATTAGAAAGGCAGGTCGTCGGGTTCATCTTTTGGCGCATTTTTCTTTTGGACTGCAGGAACAGCTGAAGCGTTTTCTGTTTTTGGGAAAACCAGTATTTTTATGTTACTGGTGTGAAAGGTCAGCGAGCCGAGCGCTTTGCCCTCGGCATTATTGTAGACATTCAGACCTATGCGCCCGAAGAGTTCGACCACAGTACCTTTTTTAAGCCACTGCGCCATTTTGGAACCCATCCAATAGGAGCAGTCGATATAGGTCACAATCTTTTTAAGTTCTGTAGAACCTTTTGGTCTGTAGCGGTCGTTTATGGCAATGGAGAAATTTACCACCTCCCTGTCATTTGAAACTTTTGCCGTTACGGCATCTTTTGTAATTCGTCCTGAGATTTCCATGATGCAACATTTTAAGTGAGTATTTTTTCTGTCTTTTCTCAAGCCCCGCATAAAATTTTTCAAAAGAAAAACGGGAAAAAAGAAAGCACAAAATCAAGCGCCCGATCAAGGATCCGGAGTGCTATAAGTCCCGAAGGGCGGCAAGGCCGTTATGCGCATGCAGGAGCCTGCGGGTGCTATTTTCGCGGCTCTTTTAATCCGTTTTCTTTGGAAATTTCCCAGTCCGTTTTACAGCAGGCGGAATCAATTTCAGATGCCCGTTTTTGGAACGGCATTGAAATATTTCGTAAATTCAAGCTGAAAAAAAACACTGCAATGGAAAAGCAATATGATCTGGACCGTTTTTTAGAGGCGCAGCGGGAAACGTACGCCAATGCCCTAGAAGAAATCAGAAAGGGAAGAAAACAGACCCACTGGATGTGGTTTATTTTTCCGCAGCTGAGAGGACTGGGGTTTACGGATTACAACATCTTTTACGGCATTGAAAATCTAGAGGAAGCTTCACTGTACCTTAACCATCCGATACTTGGGAAACGCCTGGTGGAAGTTACAAGCGCAATGCTTAAAATCGAAAATAAAACGGCACTGGAAATCCTCGGCAGGCCAGATGAGAGAAAACTCAAATCCTGCATGACCCTGTTCAGCCTGCTTCCAGATGCACCAGACTGTTTCGTGCAGGTACTTGAAAAATATTACAATGGAGAGCAGGACGAAAACACTCTTCGTATTTTAAAAGCACTTACTGGTGAGTAAAGAAGTTTCATTGCATTGGCTTATTAAAGCATAAAAAAAGCATTATCTAACAGCTGTTTTAGTATATTTATGCCTTTTCTTTAATAGCAGAAAAGACCTTATACATTATTTTATGGATGTTGAATACACAGATGAAATAGACGCATTAATTAACAAAATGACCGGTGAAAAGATACTGCGTCATACTTGCCAACTACTTACAAAAGATAAAAAAGGAAAACTTAAGCCGCATGGGTCTGGTGTTTTTATTGTGATTGGTGAGGTGCATTTTATGCTGACTGCCGCACATGTTACAAAAGACTGGTCAGATCAGAATCAGCTTTATATTAGAATCGGTAAAAGTAATTATGTTTCTCTTGTTGGAGATTTAATGGAAACTGATTTAGATAAGGATGAGAAGACTGATTTAGCTTATGTAAAAATTGACAACCGTATAATCCCAGACTTACAAAAGCCTTATATTTTTCTTCCTCTTTCGAAAATTAGGGATCATAGAAAACTTCTTGACGGTATGAACTATTGCGTTATGGGCTATCCAGAGAAAAGCAACGCAGTCATTGACGAAAAAATTGAGCCAATAGCTCAAGCATATTATCTTAGACCCAGCCCTAGAAAAGTTTATGATTATTATAAATTTCCACCTGAAACTACATTTATGTTTGAGATGAATGGAAAAGGGAAGAATATTAAAAACGGTGAAATAGCAAAAACTGGAACCCACTTTTATGGGATCAGCGGATGCGGTGTATGGCTGATGATTATTGATAATAGCGGACCTGAACTTTCAATTGATTATCGGTTGATTGGTATTATGACAGAGTTTAGAAACGGAAAATATTTTACATTAATCGGCCTGCGGATTAAAATAATTTTAGACGGAATTATGACATTTGAAAAATTCAATCTAAGAGAAAAAAAAATTACCGATAAAATAGCACAGTAGTTCTCAGCTTAAAAAAAAGTAAATATGACATTAAAAAGAAAAACTCAAATATTCATTACTGCAGCCGCGATTCTTGTCGGCCTAATACATTTGATATTTCCTGATGTAAAAATTGATGCCATATTTATAACTCTTATAATTCTGGCAATAATACCATGGCTGGAACCCCTTCTAAAATCTGTTGAACTCCCAGGAGGTTTGAAAGTCGAATTCCAAGATCTGCAGAAAATTGAGGCTGAGGCTAAAATGGCAGGATTGATAAAGCCGGATGTTGAAGGAAGTTTTGAAGATTTGAAAAATCCAGCGAACACTGAGACCTATTCTTTTATAGAAATAGCAGAGAAAAATCAAGAATTGGCTTTGGTTGGATTTCGAATTGAAATTGAAAAAAGGTTAAGAAGCTTAGCTGATAAATACAGCATTGAAAGCAGCAAGTTTTCTATTTCACGATTAATTGATGCTTTAAATAGCAAGGAAATTATAAACAATGCGGAAACTAATTCATTAAAGGACATGATAAAAACCCTAAACAATGCTGCACATGGAGTTGACTATGATATAAGGAATGCAAATTGGGTAATTGAAAATGGTCCGAAGATTTTAGAAAGCCTTGATGAGAAGCTGGAAAGCCGCAGCGGAAGGTTTTCAATTGGAAGCGAAGAAGAAAAGGAGCATTGGATAGACAAATCTTATCGTAATTGTAAGTGGGAAAATAATGTCGAGTGGGGGGAATGCATCAAAGAACATAGTGACATGTGGGAAAGGGAAATGGAAAATATATATCAGTCATTATTGATTAAAGTTTCATCTATTCAAAAGGAAAAACTTATTGCAACACAGGAAAACTGGAAAGAACAGTTTCGTCTTGAAAAGGAATTTCTTTATTCTTTTGATGATTTACAATTTAAAATAGGCAGCGGAGGAATAATGGTGTCTGCAGAAAACTTCATGAATAAAATTAGAGAGAGAACCTTAGAATTAGAAGAGATTTTAGGGAGAATAATTGATTAGCACAACTTTCTAATAATTATTATTTTTAAGGGTATAGTTCATTATAGAGTTTGAAATAATCAATAAAACTAAATTAGAGAATTGAAATAATCCACAGTGAGATTACTTTTCCTTTTTTAGAACCAGCGCGGAAAGTGCCGGATTTTTGATTATCCTTTCCATCTCGCTGTGGATTATTTCCTGAATCTCAATTTTGATCTGCAGATAATTCTTCTGGACGATAACATTATCAATTGTCCGTATGATCGGAATTTCTTTGTAAGCTTCTGTTTCTTTTTTAATTTTTTCGTGATCGTTGATGATCTCGCAGTGAAAGGTTTTAAGCTCAATGCGGCAGTCTGGATTATCGGCTGTCATGCCTACAAATTCCCCCGAACTCAGCGTGGAAATCTTGGACGGCGGCACTGCGGATTCGAGCTGTCTTGAACGGCTGATGGAGGTATCGCTGCTGTTTATGGAGAGGCTTTCCCTGTCCTGCATTATCTTTCCGAAACGCTCTGAGAGCTGCTTGGCCGTATCTCCGCTGACCTGTCCTGAGACAATATTTCCAACGATGTTGACAATCACGTCAGCCTGCTCGCGGCCGTAATCCTTGCGGAGCTGGCTGAAGTCCTGAATCCCAAGACAGGTGCTCACTCTGTTGCTTCTTGCCGTTGCAATAAGACTGTCGATATTGTTGAGATAGATAGTCGGGAACTCGTCAAAAATAAGGCTGCTTTTGAGTTTTCCCTTCTGGTTTACCTGTTTGATAAGACGGCTTACAAAAAGTGAAAGCACTGCCCCGTATGTCTGTATTTTCTGCGGATTGTTTCCCATAGAAACAATTTTTGGATCGGATGGATTATTGATATCAAGAGTGAAATCACTGCCCGAGAGCACATAATAAAGCTGCGGGGAGGATAGTTTTGCGAGCGATATTTTAGCAGAAGCGATCTGCCCCTCCAGCTGGTCGACTGCCTCCTGCAGGAACGCACTGACAAAGGGATTGATCAGCACTTCGATCTCTTTTTCGGTTCTCAAAAGCGTGAAAAGGCTCTCGTAATCTGTCTGGATCATTTCAATGACATGGGGCAGGGTACAGTACTCGCCATCGCTGTATTTTCTGAGGTACCAGATGACTGCCGTCAGGAAATTTATGGGTGATTCCACAAAGAAATCGCCCTGTTTTTTGATCCACTCCCGGTTGAGTCCCATAAGGATTGTGCGGGCAGATTCCGCGGCATCGGTAATGTCTGTCATTGCCGAAGGATCAAGCGGATTGCATCTGTGAGTGCGAGATAGGTCATCAAAATTTATGATGTAAAATTTTGGCTCTACGGTATAAAGATGGCGGGATTTCAGCCAGGCATTATAGGCGATAACGGTCAGGTCGTCGAACTTGAAATCATAGATGAACATGGAAAAGCCTTTGGCAATATGCTGGGTGATTATATGGCGGATTACAAAGTATGATTTTCCCGAACCCGGCGTGCCTGGAACCAGAATACCTCGGAAGGGGTTTATAATATTAATCCAGCTGCTGCGCACTTTATTTTTAAGGTGATAACGGGCGGGAAGGTTAACGGAATATTCGTTTTCAATCAGCCTTTCCTCCTGAGGGAAAGTTTCATTTTCCTTATTGAAAATATCTGCCGGACTGAGCTTTCTGCGGATGATGCGAGAGAGGAGCGTGCCCCCTGAAAGCATCAGCAGATAGCCCAATGAACACAAAGAGATATAGAATGCTGAACACAGCTCAATATCTGAAAAAATCACAAGAGCCAGATAAGACCCAAAGTAAAACATCAGCCCCAATGCCACATAATAAAAAGCAGTTCTAAAGTTGAGCTTTTCATCTTTCCTTCCTCTGGCACCCATTAAGGAAATAATCAGCAGTGCGAGAGCAAAAAGCTTTGATCTATGGAAGCTGTCCAGAAGCCCTGTGCGATGGATGTTCTCCATTATCCTGCAGGCAAAATCCGGAGCGAGATTCCAATGCCTGAATGAATTGAAGCAGTAATAATAAAAATGGATGAGCAGCACTGCGATGCCCATCAGTCTAGTCATATCTAAAATTTTTCTAAGCGCCTGTTCATTTTCTCCCGTCTGCATGCTGTTGATTTTTATGTGTTAATTATTATCGGACTGTCCTTTTCGCCTTCTTTTTTTTCGCTTGTTTTTAAGCTCTCTTGGAACGTAATCTGAAGGCGTTCCGGCGTAAAGCACATCATCTATTATTCTCTGCACTTCAGCTGCGGAAATAAAAGAGCCGTGCTTCTGATCGGTACCATCAGGAACTGTATACTGCTTCTCAGAATGAGACGAATGGCCCAGACGCTGCAGGAGCCTTTTGGCTGCATATTCCGAGCCGAGACTGCTTCCGTTGAAAACGCATCTGGTGTTATGATCTATGTAGGTCATACCGTATATCAGCCCCTGTTCATTTTTTCTGACAACTACCTTAATGCCCTGGTTCGCCAGCCGCGTTTCAAGCTGCGAGAGCGTAATTGATGGGTATTTCAACAGCAGCAGATCGATGGCATTTCGGGTTCTCTTCATATTTATAATACGGGCAGTTTTAGCCGCAACAAAATTAATTTCGAGCTGGGAAAGGGTAGGTTTGGAATAAAAACTGCTGGCCTTTATGGGAACCCCGACGGTCTTTTTATTCTCATCCAGAATCTGGTATATCAGGCCTTTATTCTGAAACATTTTTGAATTTTCCTTTCCCCTTTCGGCCTTGACGTTATACAGGTTCAATACTGCGTTGAGCTCGCCCAGCGTTGTGTATTTGTAGTGCGGAATAACTGCATTGAGCACACTGGAGATGGCTCTTTTGGAATCTATTGCCCCGTATTTTATTTTTTCCGCATCAATGGCATTTATAAGCGCCGGAGAATATTTTTTTCTTGAATCTGCCCGAACTAAATTAAAAGCAATTTCCAATTCTCTGCGGGCCGTTTCGGACTGGTTTCTTCCAATATTGTGCATGTTAATCCTGGATCCGTCTGCCCTTACATTTATGGCTGCGATATGAAGGTGCGGATGTCCCGCATCATAGTGCTGATAGACCAGATACGGCTGCGCGCCGAATCCAATTTTCTCCATATAAGAAGAGGCTATCTGCATGAGTTTCTCATTTGAAAGATCCTTGTCCGAACGGTCAAAATTCAGCGAGATATGCACAGCACTGCGCTTTACATTTTCATTAAGCTGGAGCAGTTTTAGAAATACGCCGAGCTTAAAGGATTCTGACATTTTTTCAATATCGGCCGGATAATTTCCCTCGCCGATGCACAAGGCATTGCCCAGGGAAACTTTATTCTCATTATAGAGGAGAATCCCCCTTATAGAGCTTCCTGTGTTTATGACTGCAACCATTTTTGTGCAAGATTTTCAATGTGTTTTTTAATTTCCTCCAACAGAAAAAAATATTTATTCCTATCGGAGTCAAAAGCCAGAATCCATACTTTTAAATCGGAAGTTTCAAAAAGAGTATGGAGTTTTTTAACGCTCTGATTGAAATTGTTTCCCATGAAATTAAGCTGTGTTCTGAGCTGGATAAGCTCCTGTAGCAGCTTATCGAGCGACTCATTTCTGTACTTGAGAACAATGGGTTTTCTCAGCAGATTTCTGCGCACGAAATCACTGCGTTTGCGGCAGGCTGATGCTTTGAAATTCTTATCAATAAAATCAAATTCTTCTTTGGTCAGCCGAATGTGCAGCCATTTGTTTCTGCGGGTATTTTTCTCTTCCATAATCTTTTCTTATTCATTAAATCAATTTCACTTAATCTGAAAGTTTCACTGCCAGCGAGTTCCGAGCAGAGAGGGCAGCAAGATTTTTGGTTGTGATACAACCAGACATCTTGCTGACTGCAGAAAACCGCAGTTCGAAAGCCTTAAAAAGCCCTTCACAGCTTTTTTAAATTTACATGCGATGCTACAGAGCATTATGCAATAATTTAATTCACTTAAATAAAAATCTGAATTACAAGTGCCAAAAAAACAGCTTTGAAATTCAGCGATACATTATCTGAAGCTAAATTAGAAAAGACCAATACGTCCTGCAATCCTCCCCAAATTTTGAGTAGGGTAAATAGAGGGGATGCTTGCTAATTTTATGGTGAGCTAAATATTAATTTTAAAACATTACATTATGATTACAGCAAATGATGCAGCAAGGGTTTTTGATACGGTGCTGAGTATCCCGGGAATGAACGAGACGGTGAAGATGGATTTGAAAATTTCAAGAAAAAATGTGCTGCTATTAAGCCATCTGATTCAGGACGGACTCAAGATAAGGGAAGGATCATCAATCCTTTTGGAGAGCATTAGCGAGCAGGGAAGAAACGAATTGGAAAGCCTTTCTGTGGAGTGCCTCCAGAAAGCAGGGCTTATAGAACTGCATGAAAAACTTGCTGGAATCAGCGCCTCCATAAAAGGCTGATTCCAAAATTAATCAATATGATTTAATGCCTGCATGATTCTTACAAAACGTGCAGGTATTTTTTTTATTCTATCGAAGATGTAAAACTGCTTGATTTTCAAAGTTTTTGGCTTGGTTTTTAAAGGTGATATGCGAAATTTCGTATATATATTTGCAATGCATATTCATCTAGTTTACAAAAGATTTTAATATACATATGTAATTGATTAAAACTTTCAAGTCATGAAATCGAGAAGCTTTTTTGTAGGTATTTATATTGTTTTGGTCAGTCTTCTGTTTATCATGTTATTTGTATATGCGGCAATAAGCAAAATACTTGATTTCGAAAATTTTAATCTGCAGATTGGCCTATCACCAATTTTGGGGACAACAGCAGGCTGGATGCCGTACATTGTTCTTTTTACAGAGTTAGCCACTGTTGTTCTTCTGATTTTTAAACGTACTAGAATGCTGGGGCTGTTTGCAAGTTTTAGTCTTATGTATCTTTTTACACTGTATATTTATATAATGCTTACTTACAGCTCCTATCTTCCCTGTTCGTGCGGTGGGATCTTGGAAAAAATGACTTGGAAACAGCATTTGCTATTTAATTCCATTTTGTTAATGCTTTCTGGTTTGGCATATCTGGCTGGAACAATAAAAAGTTCGGATAAAAACAAAAGGATTAAGGATTTTAAAATGAGATTTTTATTAATGTTCAGCAGCATTCTTTTTGGAAGTACTTTTTTGATTGGAATTTTTAGTTATTCTGAACACGTTACACATTACAAAAACAGATTCAATCGACGTTTCCCCCAGCATATAGCTGAGGAAATTTATAAGATTGATTTGCAATTTAATTCTTATTATTTTGCTGGAAGTACTGGCTCCATTATTTATTTTGGAAATTCTACCTCCCCTTTGACTGTATTATCATTTGATACTCTGAAGAGAACTTTAAAAAAACAGAAAATTAATCTTAAAGAAAAAAATCTAGATTTTTCTGCTCCTAAAGTGAGAGTTTTTGAGAATACTTTTTATGTCTTTGAAGGAAGCGTTCCGTACATTTTTCAAGGTACTATTAATGATTGGAATGCTGCGTTACAACGAAAAGGAGGATATTATTTCTCTAAGGCAGAACCTACTGGAAATTCCGAATTGGCTGTACGTTTTTCACTGCAGGGAAATAATGAGAATGCTCTTGGAATCATACGTCTTCAGGACAGTTTCAAAAATAACTTTAACGCAAGACTTCTGCAGAAGCAGATAGATGGTATAATCGACACAGATGGAACTTTAGTTTATAATAAGGAACTCGGCAGAATGATTTATGTGTATTACTACAGAAATGAATATCTAGGGGTAACTTCCGATCTAAAATTAGATTTTAAAGGCAGAACTATAGATACTATCAGCAGAGCACACATTGAACTTGCAGTAGATAATAAAAACAACAGAAAAACTTTTTCTAAACCGCCATTAACAGTAAACCGGACAGCCGCATCTTATGGTAATTTATTGTTTGTGAATTCACTTCTTCCAGGACCTGATGAGAATGAAATGCTTTGGAAAACAGCCAGTATAATTGACGTATATGACCTGACTGACCAAAGCTATAGGTCAAGTTTTCCAATATATTTTGAAAAAGGGAAAAAAATGAAAAGCATGCTGGCTTACGGTAATTTTATGTATGTTCTTATAGATGATAAATTAATCTGCTATAAACTTCGCAATCGAATTAATCAGAGATAATGTACAGGAAAAGGAAAATAAAAATAAAAATATATCGGCCGATGTCAGGGATTAGATCGAAAACCTGTAAAAAGAGTAGATCATAACTAAATAAATATTTAAATTATGAAAAAGAAATTTTTTAGTGGATTGACCGCTCCACTGGCAGTGGCAATCATAGGAGGGGCTGGAGCTTTTTTTACTGCATCCGCAAGCAGTAAAGCCTCTTTTGCAGACAAGCGCGGTTATCACTACATTGCAGAAGAGAATCTGTGTCAGGAAGAGGATGTGCGCTGTACAACAGATATCACAGGTGTAATCTGTACCTATGGAAGCGTACAGCTTTTTGGTAAGCCAAATGATAATAACGCTCTGCCTTGTAATATTCCGCTGCAGAAACCAATGGATTAATTATATGATTTTTATTAAAATGGCAAAGCTGTTTCCGTGAGAAAACAGCTTTGTTTTTATTGAGCTTCCATCCATATCGGCTTTGATTTATCCCGAAGATAATGATCGAACCATTGTTCATTTTTCAAAGTCAGATCGGCCTGTTGTTCCTTATTCATAAAGGCATGGTCTTCGTCAGGATATATTAAAAGAATGTTTTTTTTACCTAGTCTGCGCAATGCCAGATAAAATTCCTTACTCTGATTGAAATCTACCGAATTGTCTTTATCACCCGTGTAAGAAAGTAATGGTGTGGAGATATTTGCAGCATGTCTAACGGGGCTGTTTTCTAGGTAAGCGTAGTAATCCTCAAACAGCGACCTGCCGATTCTTAGCTGAAAATCTTCAAACCTCCAGACCTCAGGAGTATAATCCAATTTATTGTATGACAGATAAAAAGTGACAAGGTCGCTTGGGAAAGCGCCGGCAGATGCGGCCGCAAAAATATTGGTCTTTGTAATGATATAACTAGTCTCATATCCGCCAAAAGAATGTCCGGTAATTCCGAGCTTTTCTGGGTTTATTGAGTGCGATCCTAGCACTTTTTTTACAGCTGACAGCACACAGTCAAGGGCTGAATTTCCCGGAGAACCTATTTCATAAGAAATATCAGGAAGCAGCACAAAATAGCCATTGTTTGTGAAGTTTGTTATATTAAAAGAGCTGCCGTTTAACAGTGATGGATTCACGTACTGATGAAGTTTGGAAGTCTGTTTTTCATAGATGCTAACAATCATGGGATACAGTTTCTGCGGATCGTACGCGGCAGGGTAAAAAAGTACGCCATTAAGTTCCTCAGATTTTGAGTTCTGATATGTAATTAGCTCTGAATGGCCATGGGAGAATTTTTTATAATCGGGAGAGCTTTGAAAAAGAAGTTTAGGTTTAGCACTTGACTTTTTTATGATAAGCTGCGGAGGCAGATTGAAATCTTCCCGAGTGTACATAAAATGATTTCCTTTTGTGCTCTTTTTTATATTAGTAAGAAGCTTTGATTCAAAGGCAATAGTTTGAAGTTTTCCATTTTTATCTATACATGCAAACCCTGATTTGCTGTTGTCTTTTTTTCTTTGGTTAAGGATAAAATTATCACCTGGAATGAGGACATGGGCCTTGGCGTCAAGAGAGGGATAACTCTCTACCTTATAGGAAGCAAGCCGGTAGATGATGTTCTGATCTCGGCCGCTTGTTAGTTTTTTAAAAGTGTAATCGGCAGTATCAAATTCCCAGAGATCAAATTCATCATATACAACTACACTACGGTCATTTGCAGTCCAGCCAGCAAATCCATGAGGAAATGAGTTGAAGTTGTATTGCGCCGTTTTATTTGAAAAATCAGATATGTTTTTGGTAAGATTAACTGTTATATTTTGTTCCGTTGAGTACAGCTGCCAGTTTTTATCTTTAAAAAATAAAATGAACTTCCCGCAGGGAGAAAATGATAAAGTCTTATTTAACGAATGATTGGGCTGACGCTGCAAAAAGGTCGACTTCTGACCGGTTTCTATGTTAAGTAGCATATAATTTAAATCAGCAGCACGTTTAAAAGTAGGTTTGTTATCTTCAGTATTATACAGCAAGGCAAAATGCTGATTTCCATTAAGCATTGCATATGGATGCTCACTGTCGCCAACGCTGACAAGAGACTGGCTTTCGGGTGTCCATCGCATCATTTGAGATTTTTCAGAACTTTTGTTTATTTTTCTCTGCGGTTCCAAGTCCTTGTCATGTGAATTCCAGATTTGGACAATATCCTCTGTGTTAATATGATTTTTGGTTTTCTTCATAAAAAAAATATGCTTCTGATCCTGTGAGATTGACAGGGAATTTATGCTTTTCCCTTCTATCGCAATGCTTTCACCACTATTGTTTTTTTCTTCGCAGAAAAATTCATAAGATTGATTATCTTTAATTTTATAGAACAAAATCATATCCGCACCAATATTGGTTTTAATCCTAGAAGATCCTGCAAAAACTAAGCTCATTGAAGATTCATGCCATTTAATCAAACTGCAGTTAAAATCATGGCTGGTTTTAATCTCAACAGCCTTGATTTTGCTTTTTAAGCTGTACAGCAACAGTTTAGGGAATTCAGATTCAATGGAGCATGCAATTTTTTCTATATCCGGACTAACCCTAAAATTTATGACATTTTCTATTTTTGACTGCACTATTCCGTCAAGGCTGCATACTAGAAGGGACATTTTCTTACTATCAGCTTTTTTTACAAGTACAATATTTTCTGTGTTAGCATAGAAATCCGTTATATTCTCAATATAATTTTTACGGTATTCCTTCAAATTGTAAATGAAAAACTGATTATTAGGAAGAAGGCATGCAAAGACGTAATTGTTTATAAAAGTCCCTTTTTTTGCTCCTTCAAAACCAAAAGCTTCTCCGTTTGATGTGTTTTTTATAAATAAAGTATCTTTCCCCGATTCGTAATTAAGTAAGAAACTGACCCATTGTGCATTTTCAGAAATGTTTTCTGCTCTTATAATATTCCATCTCTTATAATCGTCTTTGCTAGGAGGTTTATTTATCTGCCCCATTACGGGGCAGATTGTTAAAAGCAGTGAGATACTAATCCAAAATAAACTGCCTGAATATTGCCTGAAGTCCATTAGTAGCCTGTATTTTGAGGATTTATATTTTTATTTAGAATCAATTCTGATTCTGGAAGGGGCAGCAGTTCTTCATGTTCCTGCCAGCCCGGTTTGAGTCCCTTTAACGTCTTGTCTAATTCATTAAATCTTTTGAGGTCAAAGAATCGGTGTCCGAATTCGGTAAATAATTCCAACTGTCTTTCCTTTAATACCGCGTTTAATATTTCCTGCTGCGAAAGAGCTGTCGTGTTGTCTAAACCTGCAGCGTTTCTAATCTTGTTAAGATCCTCTTTGCTGCCTATAAGATCACCTGCATGAGCTCGTGCTTCGGCTCTGATCAGATAAATTTCATTTAAACGTATTAAAATGGAAAATTCGGTTGAAACGCCACTACCTTTATTTTTATATTTCGATGGGCAGTACCACGTGCCACCTGTTCCTATAATCGCCGTGATCCATTCTTTACGTCTTAGATCTTGAGAGCTAAAGGAATTTATAAGAGTTTCGCTCAAGGAAGAAAGCGGAGGAGGACCTGAAGTGAAAAGGAAGGTTTGGGCTTCAAGACTATTTCCAATCGCTGTGTTGGCGGAAAACTGCCAGATCGTAGAGGAGGAATTTTTTAAGAAAATCTTAGACAGGCTGGTTTCAAAAATATATAATGCCTGATTGTTCAAAACAGCAGAAGCTTCATTGGATGCCTGTTGCCAGTTTTGGGTGCAGAGATACACCCTTGCCAGAACGGCACGTGCCGCTGATTTGTTGGGACGTGTTCTGTCTGCTGTAAGGTAAGTTTCCGGAAGCAGAGTGGCTGCAAGTTTTAAGTCATCGATGCAGATCTGATAAATAGCAGTAGTATTAGTTTTTGAAATTGTTTTATTTGTCTGGTAGTCAGTAGACCTAACATATGGTATTGCTCCAAAGAGATTAGTAAGATAAAAGTGTATCAGTGCCCGAACGAAAAGTGCTTCACCTTTCAGCTGTCTTCGATCATTATCCTGCAGGCTTACTGATTTTTCAACTCCTTCAATGACAGCATTTGCACTGTAGATCTGATTATAGCTGTTATTCCACAATGATTTAACTGCCGAATTGGAGGCAATCACTGCATTATTATAAAAGAAAGCGGTTCCTTCCTGAGTGTTAGCGTAAAAGGTGAGCTCATCAGCATAATTGCCCAAAAGATTAGATAGCCCTGTTGTGCTGCCGGTAAAAAGCCCTGTATCCCTCATTTTTGCATAGATGCTTGTCATCGCCGCGTTGGCTGAAGCTTTTTCTTCAAATACACTGGAAGCGGTAAGCTGGGAATTCGGCAGACCAACATCAACAAAGCTTTCGCAACCGCTTGGAATAAATGCAAAAAATATAAGAAGCAATGAAGGTTTAAAGCTTTTATGGAAGCTTGAAACAGATTCAGTGAATTTGTAATAAGTATTATAATTTTTCATGATGTTTAGAAATTAAAAATTAAACTGTAGTCCCACAGAGAATACCTTTAAGGGAGGAAGATATCCCAAAGAAGTAAATTCAGGATCGGCTCCATTGTACTTTGTGAAAGTCAAGAGATTCTGTCCTTCTAAAAATACTCTGCATTTTAAATCTTTCAGTGGAACATCATAAGAAAGAGAAATATTTTTCAACCTTATAAATGAAGCATCACTGATGGCGCCATCGCTTTCAAAATAATTGTAATACGCAGCTGCAACTGCGCTGTTGGCTCCAGAAGTATATCTCTGATATAAGGAAGAATCGCCAGGCTTTCTCCAGTTCTGTGCTGTTTCCGCAAGCTGGTTGCCTCTCGTGCCAGGCATGGCGAAATAAGAGGTTCCATTAAAGTTTTTTTGTTTGACAAGCTGGAAGAGAAAGTCAAGCTGCCAGTTCTTAAATTTTACTGTATTCTGAAGCCCTCCAAAATACTGCGGATTTAAATCTATAACAGCTTTTTTATCTTCAGATGCAGTAAGAAGACCGTCATTGTTGATATCCTGAAAAGTATAAATTCCAGTCTGCGGATTAACGCCTGTGTAGTGATACACTTTTTTAATATTAATGGATTTTCCAACTTCGAGCGTATTTGCGTAAGTGGATCCTGCCAGATTGGGAAATTCCAATAGTTTGCTTCTAGCAAAGGTGATATTAAGATTGGTTTCCCAGCTCCATGTTTTACGCTGGATATTAACAGTTCGCAGGGTAAACTCCTGTCCGGTATTTTGTACTACAGCATCTAGATTTGCCTGAAGAGTTGTAAATCCAGTCGTGCCTGGAAGAGGAATTCCTGTAAGCTGATTTGATGATTTATTATTGTAATAAGCGGCTGTAAAAAAGATGCGGTCAGAAAGAAATCCGATTTCAAGTGCTGCCTCTAATTTTTTATTGCTTTCCCATCCGAAGTCAGGATTAAAAAGACGACTTGGCTGCAATCCAGTTATGGCATTGTATCTTGCCGATGAGACACTGTAGGTATTTAAATACTGATAATCTCCAATATTGTCGCTTCCTGTTGTTCCATAGCTTGCGCGAAGTTTTCCAAAGCTGAGAACTGTGCTGTTTTTTAAGAAATTTTCTTTTGAGAACAGCCACGCAATACCGGCTGCTCCAAAGTTAGAAAATCGGTTTTCAGGTCCAAATCTGCTTGAGCCGTCTCTTCTTCCTGTAAGGTTCAAAATATATTTGTCTCTTAAACTGTAATTCAACCGTGCATAAACTGCGTGATATTTATACTCGGTTTTATTGCTGAAAAGAGTGGACACGCTGGCAGCCGAACCTATATTGGAAATGAGGGCATCGCTGGTAAATCCATATCCATAAAACAAATCCTGAGCAGAATTCTGGTATTGAAAGGTAGCACCTGCAAGGATGCTCAGCTTACTGGCTTGAAGACTCTTATTCCAGTTGAGCTGCGGTTCAAAAATCCAAGAACTGCGTTTTAGCGAACCGCTCATAAGGGAAGAACTTTCGGGACCATTTCCTAAAGCAGGATTTAACATGCTGGCGGGACTTGTATTTTTCTCTTCATTGTAAAGCCATGTTCCGCCGATATTAGACTGAATTGAAATATCCTTAGTAATATTGTATGATAACAGTATGTTGCCAATAAAATCACTTGCAACGGCTTTGTATCCTCCCTGAAGATTACGCAGGGGATTGCTGAAGGTATTGTTCTCCCAGTTCAAAGTTCCGTCCGCTTTATATAGCTGCGGTGCATTTGGAGCGATGCTGTAGGTTTCCCTCATAAAGTCAGTTTGGGGAAGGCTGTTATCCTGAAAGGTGCCACCAAGATTGATACCTATTTTAAATTTCTTGTTTTCTGATTCGTGATTTATATTAAGATGGACGCCGCCTTTTTTATACTGAAAAGTTCCCGGAAAAACAGTTCCCTGCCGATTGAAATTTGTATTTAGTATAAACTGCGTCTGCTGGTTTCCACCTCCTAGAGATCCCTGTATATTTGTCATATCGGCGGTTCCGCCTAGAAGTTCTTTTTGCCAGTCCGTGTAACGATCTGTGCTCCATGTACCATTGACATCATATGCAGATGCGGGAATAGTAGCTATGCCGTCATTAACATAGGCAAGTTTTCTCATTTCAAGATACTGCTCTGTGCTCATCAAGTCCATAAACCTTGTCACAACGGCGGCACCTGTGTTTATTTTTGCCGTGAATGTTGTTTTTCCGCTTTTTCCTTTTTTGGTTGTAATAAGCACTACGCCATTAGCTCCTCTGGAACCGTATATTGATGTTGCATCAGCATCTTTAAGCACTTCTATACTTTCAATTTGTTCGGGATTAATGCTGCTAAGAGGACTGGGCTGTGTTGGCAGTACTGCTGAAGGTGATCCGGTACCAATGGGATCAGCAGAATAGGGCACTCCATCTATTACGTATAATGGATTGTTGGCACCAATTCTTAAACTGTTCTGTCCGCGGATTTTAATATCGAAGCCTCCGCCGGGATTCCCTGTGGTCTGGGTTATGCTGACTCCTGCCATCCTACCCTGCATTGCGGCCAGCATATTAGTGACAGGCTGTGTTTCGATGTCTTTGGAGGTAATTCGGGCAATACTCCCCGTTCGGTCACGTTCCTTTACGGAATAATAACCAGCATTTACCCGAACCTCCTGTAGGGTAGTAGTATCGTATTCCAGTTTAATGTCAATTTTAGCTCTCTCATTTACTGGAATAAATTTAGTTTTGAATCCAATAAAAGATACTATCAAAGTATCTATAGGAGAAGCTAGCAGAGAATAGTGGCCATTGTAATCTGTGATTACGGTTGTATTCTTTCTGCTTTTAAGCGTGATCGTGACTCCTGGAAGAGGAGAAGAACCATCACTTATAATACCCTGGACCTTATGTTGCTGGTAGGGTAGCATTTTATAATTTCGAAAATTTCTGGAATAAATGGTGGAAAAAGACAACAGAATGCCAGCAAAAAACAGGTAATAAAGTGCTCTTCCATCCTTTGAAAATGAAAAATAATTCATAATATTGGGATTGGTTAGTTAAATGGATATTTGATTAGCTAAGGTCCTCTGCTCTAGTTTGGTCGCTGCGGTAGAGGGCCATTTTTTATGCATTAAGTAGACGACTTAATAGTCATAATTAAATTTCTTTTTACATTAATAAACGAGTTTTAAGATTAATCTTTTCGTATAATGCGAAGTCATTTTTATTTGAAAGTAGTGCTAAGAAATTTAAGCATGAGGAGCCTAAATAAAAAGGCGCGGAACTCAGCTTATTGACTTGAGGTACTGGAAATACCGAGGAACAATAAGTGAGCCCACGCCATAGGCGTGAGCATCTTACTTATCCTCTCGTTCCTTTTAAATTTCCAGTTTTCAAGTCGAGATTCTAAGCGAATGCTTCAAATATCTTTATGTGAAGAATCGCAAATATATAAATTCAAAAACAAATATAATGAAAAAAACAAACAACTACACATATATGTGTAGGATTAATATTTTTTTATACTGCAATTTTATCATGTGGAAGAAAAAGAAATAAATAAAATACAAATTAACCTCGGAGCTGCTATAAGGAAAATTAGAGAAGAAAAGGATCAATATTCTCAATCTAAATTAGCTGTAGAAATTGGTATGTCAGTAAATCAGGTTGCCAGAATAGAAAGAGGTGAAACTAATCCAACTGTGAAAACGCTAAGTTTAATTGCAAAAGCTTTAAAAGTTAATATAAAAGATTTCTTTTAAGAATAAATAGATGCTTCGGCATCTATTTTTATTTAAATTTTAAAAAAAGGGTAATAATACCTAGTTAAGTTTGCTCGAGATAGTCTAATTTTCAAAACTTAAATAGTATTCGGGAAAATCGTAAAGAAAACCATAAATGGTTTTAAATTTGATAACTTTAAATGACGCGAATAAATTAATTTGTCTGTCTAAATACTTTCTATTTATTAATGTGCGCTTAGACAGATATTTAATATTAAGACAAAAATATAAAATATGATAACAAAATGGACAATCAAGAATTTTAAATCCGTTTCAAAAAAAACTGAACTTAAATTCGAAGCACTTACAATTTTTGCAGGTGCAAATAGTTCAGGAAAGAGTACAATCATCCAAAGTTTACTTTTGACTGCTCAGACAATACAAAACTCTGTCACCTCAAGATCTGTGATTTTAAATGGACATATATCAAAATTTGGAAATTTTAATGATATCCTTTCTCATAATGAAAAGGATAAAAAAGATATAGAAATAGGTTTTTCATTAGTTCCTAAGAATAGCCATTTAAATGAGTCCTCCTCATACAGGAGATATATGCTTCCATATGATGAAGAAGTAAATAAACTTGACTTACAATTCAGTTTTTCCGCAAACAGTAATCAAGTAGAGCAACTTAATCCAATTTTAAACAGCGTCAATATTTCTAGTGAATTAAATGATAAGGTTAAACAAAAAATTAATATTAAAAGATCTAGCAAAACGTTTGAGGAGCGACAATCAGAATTTAAAATTAATACGTTATCCAATATTGACAAACAATCCATGGAATTTGAAGTTGATATTTCTCCGAAATCAAGAACTGCCAGCCGCTACTATAGAGTACCGATGGATGTGAAATTTATCGGTGTCAATTTGTTGCATTTTCTTCCTTACAGCATTATTGGTGTATATAATGAGCTTGACACAGAAATCGCATACATTTTAAAAACACTCGAGGGTAAAATTCCATACATAGATTTTGATCATATTGAGCATGTAGATATAATTCTAAATGAAGAGTTTCAAGCACTAATCTTAAACATATTTATAGATTTAGTCGAAAACACAAAAATTGTCGATGAAGCACAAAACGAGCGAATAGTAGAAAGTTTTAAGGCTTCGGTAAAAACTTTAAATAGTAACTTTACGCCAAAAAATTTAAAAAAATGTTTAAGTAATAGGTATTTTCAAAGAACAATAGTTACCTCATTTGAAGAAAAGAAAACGGAAATTGAAAAAATCTTCAGTAAAATTAGATCAGATAAGTACATTAAGGTAAGAACATTACCATTGCATCTACCCGAAGTTGACTATATTGAAAACTATTTTAAAAGAAATTTAAAATATTTAGGTCCTTTAAGAGATGAACCTAAGGCAATTTATCCTTTAGAAGGATATGCTGATTCAACTGATGTAGGTTTCAAAGGTGAAAATACAGCCGCCGTTCTAGAGGTTCATAAAAACACAATGATAACTTATATCCCTTCATCCGAATTTGTAAAAAATATTGAAGATAAATCAGCAAAAGAAGTCACTCTGCAAAATGCAGTTTTAGATTGGCTTATTTATTTAGGCGTTGCCACAGATTACAAAACTTCTGATAAAGGTAAATTAGGTCATGAATTAACTGTTTCAACTGACGCGTCAAACAATTTTCAGGATTTAACGCATGTAGGTGTAGGAGTTAGTCAAGTATTGCCAATTCTAGTTTTATCATTATTAGCTAATTCTGATTCAACATTAATTTTCGAACAACCAGAACTTCACTTACATCCTAAAGTACAAACTCGTTTAGCGGATTTCTTTATTTCGTTAAATATTTTGGATAAACAATGTATAGTAGAAACACATAGTGAATATTTAATAAATAGATTACGTTATTTAGTAGCTACTTCCAATGGAGAATCATTATCTAATGATTCGATATTATACTTTGTAGAAAAAGAAAATTCTCTATCAACTTACAGTGAAATAAGAATTAATAAATATGGTGTTATAAAAGACTGGCCTAAAGGATTTTTCGATGAAAGTGAAAAACTTGCATCGAAAATGTTGGAAGCAGCAATGTTGAAAAGAAAAAAAGATAAAGAGAATTAAATATGAATTTTTTTATTGACCCATATGTTTTCTCTTTAAATAAGGAAACAATAACAAAAAAACAGCTAGAAGAATTTATTGAGAATCTCGTTGATTGGAAAAAACTTATCGATTTAAACTGGGGATGTGTTTTTAAACCTAACGAAACCTTTGAAGTTTTATTTAAGTACAACTTGTTTCCATATATTGATAATATAAAGGAGTTAGTGGACAAATATGACATTGACTACATACAACCAGAGGAAATTGATAAAATTATAAATTCCATCCTAAATAAACTTCCCTTACTTGAGGATTATTGTAAAATATCTGATATTCTTATTGATGAGGATAATCTTGTAGCCTTAAAAGATAGAAATGAAGATTTTACTCATATTTTTAAGAAGTTAGTTACAGTTTTAAAAATAGATTGTCTAGTTAATCAAAAAAATGCTGATGAAAATATTATAATTTCAAACGATATTCCAACGCCTACAATTAAGTTTGATGCACTTATTTCAATAGTAGATTCATCATATAAAATTGATTTACCTATTACAATTAATATCGAATTTTCACACTTTACCAATTTTAACGAATTTTGCTCAAAAATTCAACCTGCAGTAATTTGGAGTAATGCCCAAAATGATGACTGCATAAGAATGGCTATTTACATCAACATTTTCCAGATTAATCCTGCCTATAATTATATCTACGATGAAAATAAACCTGAATTTTTATTACATGACAGCTTTTTTAAATCAGTTCGAGAATTGAACTTTCAAAAAGATGAAGGAAAAATCAATTCATTGAATAGATCAATTTGCGAGGAAATTTTGAGTATTAACATGAAGGATACTCATGAATTGAGAGAAGGAAAAAGTGGAGGAAGTAATCAAATATCTCATAAAGGCTATTCGGCATGGAGACGAGATGTTGATTATGAATATCATGTACATTATTGGAAGAAAGGTAAAGATTTGGTATTTACTGATATTGTCCCACATAACAATTTTAAAATAACTAAAATATGATATTGTTCAACCAATAATTAAAATATATTTGAGTAAAGTAATTGATTTATTGCATGATAGTGTCAAAGTCGCTAAATATTATCCGATTTATCTTATTATTAAACCTAGGAGCTACTAATATTTTTATAGTTTCTTTTTTATTATTTTAGGTCTTATACTTAGATATAAAATTAATAAACGTAGATTTAGTCGAAAAGTACTTGGTGGTTTATAACATTTTAAAAATCATGAACAAGCCTGGTTGGTTACGTTAATTGAAGGATTTTGATGTTATTATCTTGTACTATAATTGTTACTGGTCTAATTTTATTTTTAGTAGTTGTCATTTTTTAAAACTTGTTCTAGCTCACATTTTTATTCGTAATAAACAGGTATTTTTACGGTAGAGATTACGGAATACAAAATGGATATTAAAAAATTAGGGTAACAACGATTTCAGCTTTTAACATCTAAAACTGATTTGTCCCATTAGTCCAAAATATTTGCATTTTAAAAGCATAATCTTTCTTTTCAGCCCCGACTGCAGCGGAAATCCTTTTCTACCGGGATCCGGTAAAAAAGATTGCAGAGAAAAGCGGGAAAAGCTACCTGATGAAAACACCTCATCCCGATCTTAAAAATCAATCATTTCAAGAATAAAAATAATATAAAAGACCAGCAGAAAGATAAAAAATGGGGCCCTAAGAACCCCATCTTTCTCATTTACAAGTTAAGTAAGACTCATGAAAATTATTTCTTAGACTCCTCAATAGAAACTTTTCTAAACTCTTTTAAAAGTTTTTCGATTTCCAAAGATGATTTACGTGCTCTGGCACCTGCAGCTTTAACTCCTTTTTCAGCTACAGCTTCAGATTCTGTTTTAAACGTTTCGATTTCAGCGTTGATTTTTGCAACTAGGTCTTTCATTGTACAATTTTTTTAATTACGTGGGCAAAAGTAAAATTTTGCCTTACATGAAAACGGTATTGCTGACAAAATATTTTCATGAATTCTCTTTCCTCAGTTCTTTAAGGAAATAACTGAACGAAATTCCTGTTTTGGATTGAAAGGCATTTGTGAATCGGGGAGTGGAGGTAAAACCGGCTTCCTCAGCCAGCGAGCTTATTGAGTAATTTCTATGCGCGCTTGAGTTTCGCAGCATTTCCACCAGATAATCAATTTTTAGGTCATTGATATAATCGGCAAAGCGCTTGCCGCTGCGATGGTATATCACTTTTGAGAGGTATTTGCTGTTAGTGTTAAAGCGTACAGTTAAAGCAGCCAGTGTCGCCTCTTTGTGCAAGAATTTTTTATCCCTTTCAAATTTTTCAAGGTGTCTAATTATCTGCTGTACGGTTTCCTGCGAAATATCGGTTATTTCGAATTTATCGGGTGACTGTTTCTGTATCATGCTTTTTTCATTTTTTTCCAGAAGCAAATCAAATTTGACCTTATTCCGCTTTTTGGTTTCAAAGTGGCTATAGGTGCCGTAAATGACAGCGGAGAACAGAACAACCACTACGCTGATTAGAATAAGGTCGTAATATTTCTCTTTTACAAGCTGCCGCTGTATTTTTTCTTTTTCCAGCAGAATTTGCTTCGTATCATACTGCTTATGGATTTTTCCCACTAGATACGTATTGGAATCGGTTAATACAGAATCCGCTTTTAAAAGCTGGTCTATATAATACAGCTGGGATTCCAGATTATTTTCCTTCTTGTAATACTTAATCATTAATTCAAAAACTTCCTTCAAATCCGGACGGATGTAGCATTTCTCAATAAATGCCTTTTCCACTTTTTTGAAGTAGGGAACTGCTTTTGCAGGAAGCTGCAGTTTCCAATAGCTTTTTCCTATATAAAAATTTGCAATGGATACGTTGGCAAATTCTGTCATGCTGTTCAGATAGGGCAGCACCTCCTGAAGCATTTGTATGGAAGTATGATAATTATTTAGGAAGAACTGGTTGATTCCTTCCGAGTGTTTGAAAAATAATTCCATTTCCGGAATTTTCAGCCGTTCACATTCTTCAAGCCCTATAGCATTAGTCTGCGAACATCTGCTGTAATCGCCAGCCTTATTATAACAGACACTTAATGAATGCAGTGAATTCAAGTAGGGGCGTGGCTGATTTTTTTTAAAATAGGCAAGACATTCATTGAAGAGTGAAATGGCTTCATCGTAAAAGCCTAGATAATATTTAATCTGCGCAATATGGTATTTGGTTTTGCAGATCAGATAGTCATTTTCGGTTTTGGAAATGCTTTCATTTGCCCTAATGTAATAATCATATGCTTTCACATAATTTTTTTGGCTGTAATAGACTATCCCTTTTGATAAGTAAGCTGAGCCGATTAGTTCATTGCTTTTTGATTTTTCAGCTGCGATCACCATACTGTCAGCATATTTCAATCGAAGGTTCATTGGGGACTCATGCAGTATGTTTTGGTATCCATTCACGATCTCTTCATAATTCCTCTCATCTTTTGCTTTGTTTAAATAGGCATACAAATAAGGTGCTGCTTTCAGGCTGTCATTTTTGTATTCATAAATCCTATCATCCAAATAGCTGTAACTTTTAAAAGTAAGGGAATCACGAATTCTGTTCGGAGTATTCTGGGCAGTTAAAGATTTAATTAGAAATAGAAGCAGCAGTAGTGGTAAATTACATTTCATAATCCATGGAAACTTAAGCTTACACCTTGGAAAAAAGCATAAACAGATTAATATTGAAAAATGCGGAAACGGTTTGTGAGAAGCATTCAAAAATAACGTAAATATTTGGATTACAATGAAATAATGTAAGAAAAATACATTATTGATTTCATGAAAATCGATAGTGGATTTTCCGAAAACCCACAAACATGTTCTTGATTTATGATTTTTTGCAATTTAGATTTGCCTTGAATTCAACAGCAAAAGATTCAGTAAAGCACTGAGGAAAAGTTCTGCTGGCCCGGGCAAAATGGACTGAGACAAGTTCTCAATTAACCAAACCATTTTGCATTATGAAAAATTTACTATTAACTGGTTTAATTATTTTTTTAGGTTCATGTTCAAATGATGATTTTGACAATTCTGATTTAAGCTTGGTTTCCAGCCAAGCAATCAGCAAAGAGAAAAGTGCAGATTTTACAAATGGGTCTGCCTTAGAGGAAAACTTTAAGGAAGTTGCGGCGGGAGATTACGTTCTTCTAGTTCCTGCCCATTTAAAAGAAAAGATCATTTCAGTATTAAAAGCCCAACCTGGGCGAAATGAACTAAAGACTTTTGAGAAAAGCAGTTCTGCTTTAGATACAATTTCATCCACGGAGGATCCTGTCTCAACATTATACATAATTGTTGATGAAAGTACACTGAGATCATCATTGAAACTTGATGTGAAGGGGTATATAGTTAATCTCGGAAATCTCCGCGGCCAGCAGTACCACATCGTGGATGATTTTATAATTCAATACGAGATTTCAAAAAGACAGGATTCGACACTTCTAACAGATGAAAAGGAATCCATTTTATCCATTTCATCAATTTCGGAAGCAGTTTTATTTAGTGAGAAGGACAGAAAGGATAGGGACTGGGAAACCTCTACAACCAGTAAGCGTAACGGCTATTGAAGTTTTAATAGTGCTGGTTCAATTAAACTATGAACAAATTAAAAATAAGTGATTTAATAATTTTCTAATCTGTCTGAATATGAAAAAGCGTGCTTTGTTTTATATTTTATTATTCTTTTTCAATCTCTTGAGCCTTTATTTTATAATGAAGCTTTTTGCGGCCGATCAGCTTGTCCGTTACGGTTTAAACGAAGACAATATTACTGAGAGTCCGAGATTAACAGCGTATGTTTTATACGTGTGCTGTCTGTCGAATTTGTATTTCCAGTTTCTAATATGGATGGAATATTTCTTCAAGGATAAAATCTAAAAGCAGATCTGCACAAAAGACAAAAAAATGATTAGAGAAATCTTAAATACAGAAATTAAAAGCATTGAAAATGACGGTATCGATGTATTGCTGCTTTCAGAATACAAAGTAAAAAATGTACTGGAAGTTCCGTTTTCCATTTCGAATTTTTCAGTGCTTTTAATCAAAAACGGTAAAATGAATATTAGATTTCATGACGAGACCAATATATTGAAACGAAGGGATTTATTTTTAATTCCCTATAATTCAGTCTGCACCAAACTTCAGGTAACTCCTAACATCCAGCTTTATCTTATAAGAACAAATTTTGATTTTGCCCATAATAACTGTTATGAGAAAGAGCTTTTGGATGCTTTTAGTTTTTTAATGCTGAAATCTGATCAAAAGATCAGCCTGCAGGAGAACGATTTTAAAGTCTTGTCGGTAATTTATAAATTGATGAGTGTGCTGCAGTACGGAAATGAAAGACCAGATATTATTATTAAGCTGCGCCGAATATGCTTTAATCTGTTTATATATGAACTTAAGTTTATACATTCCAAATATAAACCAGAGCTCGATCTTGACTTTTCAAGAAGAGAAAGTATTGTAATCCAATTCCTGACTTTACTTTCAATACACTTAAGAACACAGCATCACGTGCAGTTTTATGCAGGTGCTTTATTCATTACTCCGGGGCATCTGAATAAGATGGTTAAAGAGAGCACAGGAAAAACTGCGAAATCCTTTATAATTGAAGCTCTTGTAAATGTTTCGAAAAATCTTCTTACTGATTCCAGCTATACTGTGGCCAATATTGCCGATGAACTACAATTCAGCAGTCCTGAAAACTTTGGCGTATTTTTTAAAAGACATACCGGCATGCTCCCAACAGAATTTCGTTCCAATAAAAAGTAAGCTGCCAAAACCGCTTCTTATTCTGCCAGAGATTGTTTAATTAAAACGATAAGACGATGAATAAAATGTATCCTTTGGAATGGTTTGATTCGTTGATTATAAATTCACTTGATATTGATAATTCTACTGTAAAAGTATCGGAATATGAATTGGAGAATTTGAGTAAAACGATAGTATCTGAATCAAAAAAGATTAAAATTCATATTAAAAATTCTTTTTTCGAGCTGAAAAGTAAGAGGCAGATTAGACTTCTTATAAGAAAATATCATTCTTCATTAGTTTTTTTACTAGATAAGGTAGTAGAAATAAGAATGATCGAAAAATTCAATTCTCCTGAATTTTTTAGAATATTTGACCTGATTGTTAGTTCCCTGGACGATTTGCTGTCATTTGTAGAAACAAGATATTCGTCCTTTATGAGTCTTGACCAAAGGGTGTCTTGCAGCTATTTTTCAATTTGGAAAAAAGATACTCTTGAGGTTTTAAAAAATGTGATTAAAAAAAAAGAAAATACTGAGGAGAACGATCCAGAACTGGAATTTGTTGTTAATCTTCTTGCTACGCCACTTCAAAACAGCAGAAAAAGTAAGTATACCTATCGCCAGATTTTGTATTATAGAGAGATAATCATCGAACTTGAAAAATTAAATTATCCAGTTACGGAATCTGAAGGTTTTTCAAATCTTGATCTTATGCTTATAAGAATGAATTTTAATTCCAGAGAGTATACCGAGAGACTGGTTACTAGAGTAGGCAGGTATTTAGAAGGTTTCGAGAATTTATCTGAAAGACTTGAAAAGCTACTATACTTCTGCAAGAAACTGTCTAAAATATACGCAGATATTAAATTAACCTTTAATCCATCACAGCAGAATCTGATTTTATTTTTGGAATACTGGTTTTCCAGCGAATTACGATATGTTGAAAAGAAGGCTGCAATCGAAATGCAGCAGCAGACGGACAATTATGCCGGAAGTGAATTTGTAGAGAAAGCTGACTCAAAGCTGGAATGTATGCTTTCGGGAGATCAGATTGGACTTATTTTAAGGGCGACAGATGAAGCTAGAATTATTAAGGCCAAGTCTATGAACTACATATTTAAAAGCATTGTACCTTATCTCTCTACTCCAGTAAAAAGAAATCTTTCTTACCAGTCAGTCAGAAGCAACTCATATAATGCGGAAGAGCGTGATAAGGAAATTGCTATTGAAAGTCTTGAGAAAATAATCCGCAAGATAAAAACATATTAGAATTTATTGCCCAGTATAATTTGATAACCCTTTAAATTCAAGCATTTTGAAAGGATACAAAAAGGGTACAGAAAAGTTGTACTTGTAGAAAATTTATCCTTGTCGTTCCTTTGGCCTGTAGAATAAATCCCGCCAGCTTTTAACTGACGGTGGTTTTCATAGAGAAGGATAAAATGTTGAACGATAAAATGAGGAGCTATGTTTACAAATATTTCATGGGGCAGTTATCTGACCGCGGCCGGTATCGCTGTAATTTTCTGGTATCTGATAATCTTACTGAAATTTCACAGTCCTGATTTAAAAAAAATCTTATCAGGTGAAAAGAAACTACAGATCCCATTTCTAAAAAAAACTTCTAAAAATTCACAGGAAATAAAATCAATATCCGATTCATTTCCCAAATCTTTTGATACGCTGGAAGATGCGGAAAATCTATCGCTGCGTATTAAAGAAGCAGTTAAAGAAAGTGCAGAAAAAAGACTAACAAAACAGCAGTTTCAAAACTACCTGCGAATGCTTCTGGATGAATATCCATATGTCAAAATTTCCTCCCTCAGAGAAAACATTAACCAGATTATGGTTTCTGAGTCCCAACTATATCCCAATCTTCTTTTAAGTCTAAGCGAAGCAGACAGTCTCTGGGAAGGACCGGTATTTTAAAATTCAGAAGAGGAATATTCCCCGTTCTCTCTGATGCGGTTGGCTTTGTGTGACAGGAAAAATAGAGCTGCAACGGCGTTATTCCTCTTCTTTTTATAAAGAATAACTTTAAAATTGATGTGTGATGAAAAAATGCAGATGGAAATTAAAAAGTCTTTTTAGACGATTTAGAGCTATGGGATCGTCGCTCCTGATGATTCTGGTTAGTAATGTTATTTACAGCCAGGATGGTGTGGCGGGAATAAATGAAGCCAACCAGAAAGTCAGAAGTTACTTTGATGCCGGCACTGAATTAATGTATGCGGTAGGAGCTATCCTCGGGCTGATAGGGGCAGTAAAAGTATACCAGAAATGGAATGCCGGAGATCCTGATACCGGAAAAGTGGCAGCGGCCTGGTTTGGAAGCTGTGTGTTTCTGGTGGTAGTCGCTACAGTAATTAAATCCTTCTTCGGGGTTTAAAAATCTGATCTTATGAGTAATAGTGTTTATCAGATCAACAAAGGAATTAATCAAAGTATAGAATTTAAGGGGCTTAAAGCGCAGTACATCTGGTATTTGGGCGGAGGTGTTGTAGGTCTTATGATTCTGTTTGCTGTCCTGTACATAATTGGAGTTCCTTCCCTGATATGCATTGGTTTTATTGGAACGGCAGGAGGTTTTCTTGTTTTTAAAATATACAAAATGAGCAATACTTACGGCGAATACGGCATGATGAAGGCTCTGGCTAAAAAACAGGTACCCAAGTGGATTAAAGTTTACAGCAGAGCGGTTTTTATGAAGTTATAGCTGTAGAGCGTAAATTATAAAAGTGTGTAAAGGATGGAGAAGAGGATGGAAAATATGCTGCCGGTTATGGCAGTGGAGCATAACTGCATATTGTCAAAACAAGGAGATGTAACCATTGTATTTAAGGCTGAACTGCCTGAAATATTTACAATGTCGGATCAGGAATATGAAGCTTTCCACCAGTCGTGGATAAAGGCTATAAAGGTACTGCCGAAATTCTGTGTTTTTCATAAACAGGACTGGTTTTTAGAAAGTTTGTACAAGGCTGATTTTTCAAGTGAAGACAGCAGTTTTCTGACCAGAAGCAGCGAGCGTTTCTTCAACGAAAGACCTTTTCTGGATCATTGCTGCTATATCATGCTGACCAAGAAACCGGCGGGAAGAAGAAATGCAACCTCATTGTTTTCTAATCTGCTTAGAAGTTCCATAGTGCCGGTGGAAACATTAAAACCGCAGCTGCTGCAGGATTTTGCAGATACCTTTGGCCAGTTTAAGAGAATTATGGAAGACAGCGGATTTATAAAGCTGGAGCGTCTGCAAAATGAATCGCTCAGAAGCGAAAGCAGAAGAATCGGGCTGGTGGAAAAGTACTGTTTTTTATCAGAGCAGGAAAATTCATTCGTTTTTAAGGATATAAGATTTGACGAAGGATTATCAGTAGGGGATAAACACTGCCAATTGTTTACACTTGGTGATGCGGCTGATCTGCCTGGATTATGCGGATCAAGAATCAATTTTGACCGCTATTCGACCGATAAGACTAAATTCAGCGTTGGTTTTGCTTCAACGCTCGGCCAGCTTTTATCCTGCAGTCATATTTACAATCAGTATATCTTCATTGAGGATTCACAGAAAACCATCCAAAAGCTGGAAAGCAAGCGACTCAGACTGCAGTCACTCTCTGCCTACAGTCGGGAGAATATGATTGCCAGGGATGCGACGAATGATTTCCTGAACGAAGCAGTATCACAGCAAAGGCTTCCGGTTAAAGCGCATTTTAATGTCCTGGCCTGGAGCACGGATAAGGAAGAACTGAAAGAGATTAAAAATAAAATATCTTCTGCGATGGCTCAGATGGATGCGTCGGCAAAACAGGAAACAGTCGGGGCTCCGCAGATCTATTGGGCTGGAATGGCGGGAAATGCAGCCGACTTTCCCATGAATGACACCTTCGATACCTTCACTGAACAAGCGGTCTGCTTTCTGAATATGGAAACGGGATATAAATCTTCGCTGAGTCCCTGCGGCATTAGGCTCGGAGACAGACTGACAGGAAAACCGGTTCATGTGGATATCAGCGATGAGCCTGTTAAGATGGGGATCTGTACCAACAGAAACAAATTTATATTGGGCCCTTCGGGCAGCGGCAAGTCCTTTTTTACCAATCATATGGTGAGAAGCTATTACGAGCAGGGAACGCATATTGTGCTGGTGGATGTTGGGCACAGCTATAAAGGGCTCTGCGATATGGTAAACGGGTATTATTTCACTTACGATGAAAAGAATCCTATCCGTTTTAACCCATTTTATATTTCAGAAGGAGACAGTCTGGATACGGAGAAAAAAGAGAGCATTAAAACGCTTCTGCTGGCACTCTGGAAAAAAGACGACGAAACCTTTAATAGGAGCGAGTATGTAGCACTCTCAAATGCCCTGCAGCTGTATTACGAGAAATTGGATAGTAATGCAGAGATATTTCCCTGTTTCAACAGCTTCTATGATTTCCTGAAAGAGGATTTTATTTCCATTTTGGAAGGCGATAAAGTAAAGGAGAAGGACTTTGACGTGAACAACTTTCTATATGTGCTCAGGCCTTATTACAAGGGAGGCGAGTTTGATTATCTGCTGAACGCGACAGAAAATCTGGATCTTCTAAAAGAAAGGTTTATTGTCTTCGAGCTTGACAACATCAAAGACCACCCGATTCTTTTTTCTGTCGTGACCATCATAATAATGGAAGTTTTTATAAATAAGATGCGTAAGCTTAAAGGGATCAGAAAAATGATACTCATTGAGGAAGCATGGAAAGCACTGATGAAGGAGGGTTTTGCAGATTATATAAAATATCTTTTTAAGACTGTGCGTAAATTCTTCGGGGAAGCAATAGTGGTAACTCAGGAGGTGGAGGATATTATTTCTTCACCAGTGGTCAAGCAGGCAATTATCAACAACAGCGACTGCAAGATCCTTCTTGACCAGAGCAAATATCAGAATAAGTTTGACCAGATTCAGGAGCTGCTGGGACTTACAGACAAAGAAAAGGCACTTGTACTTTCTGTAAATAAAGCCAATGATCCAGCCAGGAAATACAAAGAAGTGTTTATCTCGTTGGGAGGGATGCTTTCAAAGGTCTATAGAACCGAAGTTTCACTGGAGGAATATTTGGCCTATACCACGGAGGAAAGCGAGAAAGTGAAAATGAATGCCTATGCACAGAAGTTTGGCGGGGACATACAGAAAGGAATAGCCGCAATGGCTCAGGATATGAGAAATGGAATTAAATGAAGGAAAAATGAAAAAGAAATTAATTGTCTATTTGGTCTGCCTGCTGCTGGTCGGCACTTCGGCGAGACCTGCTGAAAAAGTAACAGTACTGCCGATACTCGAGATTGTAAAAGCAGTAACCAAGAAAGTCATTAAAGCAATCGATCTTCGAATCCAAAGACTGCAGAATAAGACCATCTGGCTTCAGAATGCACAGAAGCAGGTGGAAAATGTACTATCCAAATTGAAGCTCGATGAGATCTCGGAATGGACCCAAAAGCAGAAAGATCTTTACAAAGGCTACTATGAAGAGCTGGCAAAAGTAAAGTCAATTATTACCTACTACCAGAGGATAAAAGAAATTACCAGAAAGCAGACACAGCTTGTTCAGGAATATGAAAGAGCCTGGAATCTTTTTAAGCAGGATACCCATTTTAAAGACAGTGAAATCCAGTATATGGAGCGTGTTTATACAGGAATACTCGAGGAAAGTGTGAAGAATATCGACCAGATTTTTTTGATTCTGGATTCTTTTGCCACCCAGATGAGCGATCTCAAACGTCTTGAAATCATCAACAAGGCTGCTGACCAGATTGATGAGAACTACGATGACCTTACAATGTTTAACCAGCAGAACATACTGCTGAGTCTTCAGAGGGCCAAAACAGAAGCAGATGTAAACCGGGTGAAACAATTTTACGGAATTCCATAATTTATTTAAAAATCATGAAAAAGACAGCTGTAATACTAATAACGCTCTTTGTTTTTAATCAAGGTATGAGCGGGCAGGCAAAACAGAGGAAGGAACTGATCCTTCAGATAGCGGCGCTTCAGGTTTATACCGACTATGCAAAGAAAGGATATTCGGCAGTATCAAAGGGACTCAATTTTATAGGGGATGCGAGAAAAGGAGAAGTCAACCTGCACGGTGATTATTTTACCTCACTTTTAAAAATCAATCCAAAGGTTAGGAATTATTATAAAACTGCCCAGATCATCTCCATGCAGTTTAAAATAATGAAACTCTGCAGCAAGACTTTGGCAGATCTTAAAACTGCAGATTTGTTTCATGGTAATGAACTGGACTACATCGAGAGGTCTTTTGGGAGGCTGCTTCAGAACTGCAGCCAGACTCTCGACCAGCTCCTTGTTATTACTGCCGATGCAGAACTGGAACTAAAAGATGACCAGAGGCTTGAACGCATTGATCTCCTTCACAAAACTATGCTGGAGGATTATAATTTCTGTCTTTCTTTCAGCAGGGACGCCAGACTGATGTCGGTATCAAAAACTGCCGATAAAGAGGATTCCAAAGGATTAAGTGAATTTTACGGATTATAAATTAAGCTACTATGAAAAAGATTTTGATTTTGGCAATATTGATCACTTTGTTAATGATTCCGGTTAAATCAATAGGGCAGTCAGCAGAAATTCAGCAGCTGATTTTGAATATTGAAAAGCTTTCCCAGTTCAAGAAAATTCTAAGTGACATGAAAAAGGGATATGAGCTGCTTTCAGGTGGATACAAAACGGTGAAAGAAATGAGTGAAGGGAACTTCAGCCTTCATAAAACTTTTTTAGATGCTCTTATGCAGGTAAGTCCAGCGGTGAGGAATTACAAAAGGGTAGGAGAGATAGTGGAATATCAGATTTCAATAGTCAAGGAAAGCCGCAACGGAATGAACCGATTTATAAAAAACGGAAATTTCAGCGGACAGGAAATAAATTACTTTGAGAAAGTTTACGGAAACCTGCTTAATGAGAGCCTGCGAAATCTTGATGAACTTACGATGGTCATAACAGCTGATAAGCTCAGAATGTCGGACGACGAAAGACTAAAGGCAGTTGACGATATCTATGAGCAGATGCAGGATAAACTGCTTTTCTTAAGAAACTTTAATGCCTCATCTAATGTGCTGGCTCTTCAGAGATCAAAAGAGAAAAAAGATGTTTATGTCTCAAAGAGTTTTCAGGAATTTAAAGACTAGAGTATGAAATGCCTATTAAACAAAAAAGCAGTTTGTGTGATGCTTATCTTATTACTGCATCCCTGCAGAATAATAGCACAGGGACTAGGTGATGATATGAGTAGTCTTCATGGGGTCTTAGACCGGCTTTATGATGAAATGATGCCGTTGTGTTCTAACCTAATTGCTGTAGGGCAGGGAATAGCAGGTTTTGGAACTATATGGTACATCGCCTCACGCGTGTGGAGGCATATAGCAAGTGCCGAGCCCATTGATTTTTATCCGCTCTTCCGTCCCTTTGTTATAGGATTCTGCATTATGATTTTTCCGTCGGTTCTGGCACTTATTAACGGAGTTATGAAACCAACTGTTACAGCTACTGCTGCTATGGTAACAGGCTCTAACAATGCAGTTGCTGTTCTGCTTAAAGAGAAAGAAAAAGCAATTAAAGAAACCGATCCATGGAAGATGTATGTAGGGGCAGCCGGGACGGGTGATCGCGACAGATGGTATAAATATACGCATGACGGTGCTGATCCATCCGATGAGAGCATGCTCGCAGGCATTGGTAATGATGTCAAATTTGCCATGGAAAAAGCTTCTTACAGTTTTCGAAATTCGGTTAAGGAATGGCTGAGCGAGGTGCTGAGGGTTTTGTTTGAAGCCGCCGCCTTATGCATTGACACCCTCCGGACCTTTCAGCTGGTGGTGCTTTCCATTTTAGGGCCGCTGGTATTTGGAATAGCTGTATTTGACGGTTTCCAGCACACGCTGACAGTATGGCTTGCCCGATATATCAATATTTACCTGTGGCTTCCCGTGGCCAATATATTCGGAAGCATAATCGGAAAGATTCAGGAGCTCATGCTCAAGCTGGACCTCTCGCAGGTGCAGGCAACAGGTGACACTTTTTTCAGCAGGACCGATATGGCCTATTTAATCTTTATGATTATTGGAATCATAGGCTATTTTACGGTGCCTTCTGTTGCTAATTATATTGTTCACGCCGGCGGAGGAGGAGCCCTGGGCCATAAAGTGACAAGCATGTTTGGCAGTTCAGCCAATACTGTTGTAAGAACTTCCTCAAACGCGGTTGGAATGGCTGCTGATGCGATGGGAGATGCAGATCGGAGAATGACCAGCAGCATGGCTGCGACAGCAGGAAGCAGTCCTTATTTTACTGATAAAGGAAACTATATGAATGCCAGGCTTAAAGGAAATTCTAAACAGACTTAATAACAGGAACATATGTTTACCAAAATGAAAAACATTGATACGGCATTTAGATATGTTCGAGGTTTCACGATGCTTGTAATTGCAGGCTGCATCATAATAAGCTGCTATGCTGTCTATAAAAGTTTCCAGACAGTTAGCCTTATGCAGGATAAAGTATATATTCTGGCAAACGGCAAAGCGCTGGAAGCTTACGCTTCGGAAAGAAAAGATAATATTGCTGTTGAAGCAAGGGACCATGTAAAAACCTTTCACAAGTTTTTCTTTACCCTTGATCCTGATGATAAGGTCATTAAAACCAATATCACAAAAGCGCTATATCTGGCAGACGACAGTGCAAAACGGATTTATGATGACCTGAAGGAAAACAATTTTTATTCGGGTATTATATCAGGAAATATCAGCCAGACCATCCAGATTGACAGTGTGAGTATTGATATCCGTGAATATCCCTACCGTTTTAGATGTTATGCCAGACAGAACATTATCCGTACTACCAGTATTTTGAAAAGAAGCCTGTTTACAGAAGGTGCGCTTCGCAATGTCTCAAGAAGTGATAATAATCCGCATGGTTTTCTTATCGAGCGGTTTAATACGATTGAAAACAAAGATCTTTCCGCAGAAAATAGAGATTTATGAAATCCTTTTTTACAAGACAGACTGAGCCTTTTGTGTATCACAAGTATTATCTGCTACTGCAGAAAAGATGGGCAGAAAAAATGAAGAGAGTCACAGACGGGCTCTCTAAAACAAAACTGATCTGGGGTCTTCTGTTCTTTACTGTTTTGACATCGGGTTATTTAATTTATAACCTGTATAGGACATTTTATAAAGAAGCTGAGGTTGCAGCAGCTTCAAAAATTAAGACGATCAATTTAAAAAATTAAAATTATGCAAGAGAAAATAGTATCTCCAAAGGAATCTAAAAAGAGAAAGATGCTTTTAATGCTGCCTCTTATAACTTTTCCATTTCTCACATTCTTATTTTATTCATTAGGCGGCGGAAGAATGGAATCCAAGATGGCAGGGAACGATGAAAAGAAGGGATTCAATTTTAATCTGCCACTGCCTAAATTTAAAGAAGATTCAGCACTGGATAAGATGAGCTATTACGATCAGGCGGCAGTTGATTCGATAAAACTTCGAGAGCAGAAAAAAAAAGATCCGAACTATATTGATAGTAAAATCTCGGAAGATAAAGCAGATTCTTTTTCCGCAAATGATTTTGAATCCCGCATGCTTCCAAAAAACAGATCGGCTTTTAATTCTCAGTCTTTTCAGGACCGCAATGAACAGAAAGTTTATGAGAAGCTCAGGGCTCTTGAAAAAGTAATCAGCCAGCCTGCTGTCCCTGCTTACGGTCAGGACATGAGGGAATTTGAAAATTACGGTACTCCTCGTGGAGAATCGGAAGAGATTAAAAAACTTGAAGGGCTAATGTCGGCGATGAACACGCCCCAGGAAGCTGATCCGGAACTTCAGCAGTTAGGCGGTATGCTGGAAAATATTTTGGATATACAGCATCCGCAGCGTGTGCAGGAAAGGCTTAAAGAGTCTTCCGAAAGCAAAAAAGGCCAAATATACTCAGTGCAGAAAAAAGAAGCAGAGAATAACATAAGCTCACTTCAGCGGAATGCCGATTCGCAGATCTCTTTGAAAACAAATGAATTTTATTCTCTGGATGAAGTACAGCCTGCTGAAGAAGTACAAAATTCTATTGAAGCAGTTGTGCATCAGACGCAGACTATTGTCAATGGCTCGGTGGTTAAATTAAGACTTACGAATGATATTTTTCTCAAAGGAACAAATATACCCAGAAATACTTTTCTGTATGGTATGGCGGCTTTAAAAGGAGAGAGGCTGGAGGTAAAAATCACAAACATCCAGTACAATAATTCGATATTTCCCGTCGAGCTGACAGTCTATGATATGGACGGGATTGACGGCATCTATATTCCCGGAGCGATTAACAGGGATGTGGCTAAGGCATCAGCTGACCGTTCCATTCAGACACTCGGTCTTACCGGGATTTCGGATTCCTGGGGTGCACAGGCCGCAGGTATGGGTATCGAGGCTGCTAAAAGTCTGATGAGCAAAAAGGTAAAACTCATAAAAGTGGTTGTAAAGGCAGGGTATCAGGTGCTGCTGTATGATGAAAAACAAAAGAATTTAAAACCTTAAAAGAGAGAAAATATGAAAAGAGCGAATTATTTGTTTTTAATCAGCTTTCTGCTGGTTTGTGTTTCAGTTAATCCACAGTCAAACGCAAGGGGAACTGTCTTTTACGAAGACCAGTATAAAAATCTACAAGTAGGTTTTTCTAAAACCACAAGTATCGTTTTCCCTTATCCAATCAAGAGCATTGACAAAGGGAGCGCAGATGTGCTGGTTCAGAAAGCAAAAGGTGTAGAAAATATAGTGCTTGTAAAAGCGGCAAAGCAGTTTTTTGTCCAGACCAATCTGACAGCCGTCACTTCTGACGGTCGATTGTATGTGTTTGTACTAAACTATAATGATGAGTGTCCGGATCTAAATATTAATGCTGAAAATACAGCGGCGACAAGCAGGGATGTGCTGTTTTCTTTAGAAAACGAAAATCAGAAAAGGATCGAACAGTGTGCTACGGCTGCATATTCCAAAAAGAGAAAAATCAGTGGTCTAAAAAAAACAAAGTATCAAATCACACTGGAGATGAACGGCATCTTTATCCATCAGGATGTTTTGTATCTGCGTGTTGTTTTTGAAAACAAATCAAAGATTAACTACGATATTGATCAGTTTCGTTTTTTTATCAGGGATAAGAGAAAATCAAAACGGACTGCCTCACAGGAAATTGAAGTAGAGCCTCTGTATGCTACTTCATCATCTTCTGTAATTCCTTATAAATCTGAAATAATAAAAGTCTATGCGCTGCAGAAATTTACCATCCCTGAGAATAAGTATCTGACGATTCAGATGATTGAAAAAAACGGCGGAAGACATCTGGAAGTAGATATAAGTAATAGTCTGACTGATAAGGTATTTCCGATTTCGGAATTAAGCAGTGACACTTTTTAAGATTTAAAATAAATTATGATAATCAATTTAGCTGACACTGAAATGATGCTGTCGTTTGCCGAGGAAATGGCTTATAACGGCCATCGATTTGCTGCTTTTAGTACAGAAGCGGTAACTGATACTTACACAATCGAATTTTTTAGAAATCCCTTGGATGCGAAGGAGTACTGTCTGGTTATGACAAATGACGCGAATTATTTTCAGAGTCTGCCGATTGAATCAGTTATCGACGACTTGCGAGCAGTTTTGAATAGCGGGGCAGATACTTCCGAAAATGAAGCAATAGAACTTACTGGATTTGCCAAAAGGGAAATAGATAGGAGAGAAATTTTAGAAAATAATTTAAATGAAAATGCAATGAATGAGAAAAATTTAGAATACCTGAAAGACCAGTTAAAATATACTGGATTTGGAGAAACGTTCGATGCTGAACTGCGAGAGAACATAATGAAGGGAGATAAGGATTTTAAAATCATGCACACCGGCATTATGAACAATGGTCTACCAAATAAGGATACCTTAACTGTAGAATTAAATTTCAAAAGGTCTGAGCAGACAGATATGTACTTTTTTAATTCCTATCACGTCAATCTTCAGAAAGAAGAAAACAAACATGGTCTGGAACAGACCTTCTACATCAACAAAGACAGCGCCAGTATTACAATGAAGGAGGCTTATAATTTGATGGAAGGCAGATCTGTCAATAAAGATCTTAAAAACAAAGAAGGGGAGAGCTATAATTGCTGGCTCAAAATTGACTTTAAACAATCTGACAATGGTAATTTTAAGCTGAACCAATACCATCAGAACTACGGGTATGATCTGGAAGCAAGTCTGGCAAAACATTCAATCAAGGAACTGAATACTCCGCAGTATAAAGAGGATCTTTTAAATTCGCTTAAGAAAGGAAATCTTCAGTCGGCAACTTTTGTTGTCGTTGGTGTTGAAAGTAAAATGTATGTTGAGGCTAATCCGCAATTTAAGACCGTCAATGTTTACGATACAAATCTCCAGCGAATCAACCATCGAGAGAGCAAGGAAGAAAAGAAGGCTGAATCTCAAAAAGAATCAGTTTCTAAAGATCAAAAACAAAACCCAGATTCAGATGAAGGGGATTCAGGTAGTAAAGACAATAAAGTAAAGAAAAGAAAATCGCCTTCACTTTAAAATTATGGAAAATTTAAAGCCTTTATCGGATTTCTTCACCGCAATAGAGAATGATTATCGGATTAGTCCAATGCATATTGCCATTTATGCGGCCTTATTGCAGTTTAGATCCGATAAGGGCTTTGTTAATCCAATTTTTGTATTCAGCTCGGAGATTATAGTTATTGCTAAAGTTTCCTCAGCAAATACATATCATAAATGTGTCCAAGAGCTTCATCAATACGGTTACTTAAAATATAAACCCTCCTTTAAGAAAACACGAGGGAGTGAAGTATATTTTTTGTTTCCAACTGATGCGGACATCTAAAAGTTCTGCGATTAATAACTTTCATATAATTAAAGCATGAATGAATTTGTGACTAAGGAAGACTTAAAAGAGTTTGGTCTTCTTCTGATTGATAAAATACAGGCTGCATTTAAAGATAAGGATTGTGGACCGAAAGAAACTTTGGAGCCAGAGTGGATTAGAAGTAAGTCTGTGAGAAAACTGCTTGATATTTCAGCAGGTTCAGTACAGAATCTTAGAATAAGCCAAAAAGTGCGTTTCAAGAAAGTGTTTGGCTCGTACTACTACAATAAAGAAGATCTTCAAAAACTATTTGATGATGAAACAAAACAATAGGTTTAAAGAAAGGAAGATTATGGATTACATCTCACTATACAGTGAAGATCCACAGCTGAATGTCTGGCATTTGTCTATATTAATAGCAATATTAGGATTAGGGTATAGGCAGGGGCAGAGAAGAAGGATTAAAGTCAGCCGCAGTAAAATTATGGAGCTGTCACATGTCAATACGCTGCCCACGTATCATAAGTATTTTAAACAGCTTCAGGATTTAGGCTACATTAAATACACACCATCTTATCATCCAGGTTATAAGAGTGAAATTAAACTATATAAAAAGAGGCTATCTCAACAATTTTGAGATAGCCTCTCTGGTTTTAATTGATACCTGAATGCAAATATCATGAAGTTATATTGTATTTCTTTTTGATTGCCTGTATTTCTTTTTCAAGTCTTCCCAGAACCGCTAAATCGGGTTTTGAAATCTTTGAAGAGGTTTTGTTGAGCTTTTTATTCAAAATGGACATTTCACGTCCGATTGTGGCCTGCTCAGTTATAGCATATGCTTCAGTCTGTTTTACCGATGCATGACCCAACAGTTCTTTAACGACGTTAATAGGAACATTGTTATTGAGGGTTACCGTGCTTCCGAAAGTACGACGGGCCATATGCGTGTTGAGCGTAAAAGGAAAACCGCACAATACAGCAACTTCTTTCAGGTACTCATTCATTTTCTGGTTGGATGAAACAGGAAGCACGGTTCCACGCTGGATACATAGCGGGTGCTCTTTATACTTTTCAACTATTTTCAGTGCTTGGGGAAGAAGAGGGACATTAAATGATGAGTTTGTTTTCTGCCTTTCGGACATAATCCATAGATTTCCATCAATACCTTCTTTGATATCCTTTTTCTTTAATTGATATGCGTCTATGTACGCCAGGCCAGTGTAGCATTGGAAGACAAATACATCCCTAACGACATTCAGCCTGTCAGTTGTGAAATAATGACTTTCAAGTTCGTACAATTCCTGTGCGGTGAGCGGTTTTTTTACAAGCTTTGTTTTACGCCCCTTAAAGTTCTTAAATGGGTCCTTTGTGATAATTTCCTTATCGATGGCGCGGATTACAATCTTTTTGAAATTTGCAATATACTTTAGGGTGGTGTTGTTGCTGCAGTCCCTTACAGTTCTAAGGTAAAACTCGAAATCCTTTACAAACTCAAGATTCAAATCCGCAAATTCAAGATCGTGCTTTTTAAGCTTGAATTTTATAAACGCAGTCAAATGGTTTTTAGTAATGGTAAACCGGTCAAGGGTTCCTTTTGCATAGCCTTTTCCAAGAAGCGCCTCCATTTCATCGTTATGCTTTTGAAATTCTTCCAGCACCTTAATCTTTGGGGCTGTCCTTCCCAGAACCTCGTCCATAATTTTTTCAGCGGTTATGATTTTGCCGCTGTACATCATTTCGGTTTTGATTTCATTGATTTTTAAAGTCAGCGAATCCAAAAAGAAGTTCAGTGACTTTGCATCTTCCTTTGAGCCGACTGCTCTTTCGAACCTTTGATCCCATCGTGTATTATCCCATTTTCTCTTAGTTGAGCTTTCCTTACGGATACCGTCAACAGTTATTCTGAAATATACGATCCATTCCCTGCTTTCTATTTTGGGTCTTTTTAAAAAGAATCCCAAACCAAAACTGCTTTCCAACATAATCCTACTTTTTAAGTTAATAAATGTAGAATAATATCACTGCCAAATCAAGTCGTTAATCTCGTTAACCCCTGTACTATAAGGGATTTTAGCTGTTTCTGGTGCACTTTTCTGCGCGCCGGAAAGTGCACCGATTCTGCACCTTTAATTTTGTGAGCATTTATAAATATTGAAAACAGCCCATAAAGCAAAAAAGCCAGTAAATCATCGGATTTACTGGCTTTAAGACATTTTTTAAGGCTTTTTGAAAAGATTGAAAACTTTAAGTTTTCCGGCTTTTCTGCCTTTCCGTGGGGAGAGCAGTATTGAAACCTACGAGGATCAATTTAACATATTAAAAATATTATTATGGCTTTGCTTGGAATGATGCATTCTTTTTATTTCATCAATATTTTCGGCGCTGATAGAGCATAATGAATATAACGGTAAGATTTAAGAAGAGATAAAAAAAATGGGAGTTCCAGTTTCCTTTTTAATGATCAGGGAGAATTTCTTTCTTATTAAAAAACTTAGTTTTATTAAGAAACTATTCCTGCTATAATGAAGTTTAAAATAATTACCTTTCGGAATGGAAATATGTTGTTTTGTAAAATAAAATAATAGGTTTGTACCATATTTGTACCACTACGCTGTGAAGTATTGATATACTTGGAATGTTATTTTTGAAGAAGTAAAATAATTACTAGTATTAAATAATTAGTACAAAGTATTAAGATAGAAAACCGAGTCAGAAATGACTCGGTTTTTTTGTTTAACTTAATATAAAAAGTAGTAAAAAGATTACTTTTCAAATCACCCCATCTTTTTAAATCTTTCTGATCAAACTGACAATTGTCATTTCTCATTCAGATTCTTTTTCGTAATATTACTATTGTAAATTTTTTTGAATGAGAAAGATCAAATACAAAAAGGGACGCAAGCTGCAGCATATTACATTAGAGTACACAGGTTCGCATAAAGAGCATGAAACAGAAATGCAGCTTTTCGTATATGATGATGCAGATGTTATTGAGTATGATAAGTTTACGGTTTTAGCTTTGAATTCTTGTTTTGACTACACTAAAAATAATTGGTTAAATGTTCATGGTTTAAATGATATTAACTTACTTAAAACAATTGGCACGCATTTTAAGTTCGATGATTTTCTTTTAGCCGATATTTTAAACACAACCAAAAGAACCAAGTTAGAAGAACAGCAAAACGTTTTATTTTTCAATATAAAATCACTTCTGCCTTCTGAATATTCAGATAATATAAGCGTTGAACAAATTAGTTTTATTTTGAAAGAAGGAATACTAATTTCGTTTCAGGAAAAACGAAGCGATTTCTTTACTCATATTCGTGAGCGCCTTCGCACACATGCAGGAATTGTAAGAACAAAAAAAGTAGATTATCTCTTGTATTTACTTTTAGATGCCGTTATGGAAAACTTCTATATTACACTCGAAGATGAAGAAGATAAAATAGAAGAATTAATCAATTTGACTAAAAAAGATGCAAAGCCCGTTATTTTAGAAAAAATTGAAAATCATCGTGATAATTTAAACTTCTTAAAGCGTTCTATAATTCCACTTAGAGATTCATTGTATTATCTCAAAACGATTAAAGACGATGATGAAAACAACGGCTTAATTCAAAGAGAAACATTTAATTTCTTTATCAGGCTGCATCAAAAGAGTTTAGAACTTTTAGAACAGATAGAATCGGATATGAGTGCATTGGAAAGTGCTTCTAACTTTTACTTTTCGGAACAAAGCCGAAAAATGAATGAAATTATGAAAACGCTGACTATAATTTCAGCCATATTTATTCCGCTGACCTTTATTGTTGGAGTGTACGGAATGAACTTTGAAAACATGCCCGAACTTAAAACCCAAAACGGCTATTTTGTGGTCATGGGCATCATGTTTTTATTGGTAATAGCCCTAATCGTTTATTTCAAAAAACGACGTTGGTTTTAACGTTTGTTGCAACTGTTGAACGATTTGATTTGTGTAAATTTTTTATTGAGAATAATATAAATAATTATGAGTAAAGCAATATATATAGCCACTAGTGATTACAACAGTGGTAAATCAATTATCACACTCGGTTTAATGAGTATCTTGATTGGTAAAACGGCTAAAGTAGGTTATTTTAGGCCTATAATCGAAGATTTTGTTGATGGCGAGGTTGATAATCATATCGAAACCGTTTTGTCTTATTTTAACCTTGATATTGATTTTGAAGATGCTTATGCAATTACAAAAAGCAAATTGATCAAAAAGAAAAACAAAGGAAAAATAGGCGAGGTTCTGGATCTTATTATTGAAAAATACAAAAAACTAGAAGAACGCTTTGATTTTGTTTTGGTTGAAGGAACGAGTTTTACAGGCGAAGGAACTTCAATCGAATTAGATTTAAATGTTTTAATTGCTAAGAATCTGGGAATTCCAACCATAATTGTAGGTTCTGGAGTTGGTAAAACCTTAGAAGAACTTTTAGACAGTTTGTATTTAGTTTATGATTCTTTCAAAGTAAAAGAAGTAGAAGTCCTGTCGGTTTTTGCTAATAAAGTGCAGCCAGAAAATATTGAATTGGTAACAAAAAGTCTGCAGAAGACTTTACCTTCAAATGTTTTAATCAATACAATTCCGCTTATTTCGAGTTTGAATAACCCAACCATGCAGGAAATTGTAAACGAATTGAACGCCAAAGTTTTGTTTGGAGAAAACTATCTGAATAATGAAATAGGACATTACAGTGTTGGGGCAATGCAGCTTCATAATTATCTGGTTCATTTACACGATAATGCTCTCGTGATTACTCCGGGAGACCGTTCTGATATTATTTTAGGAGCTTTACAAGCCAATGAATCGGCTAATTATCCCACTATTTCGGGAATTATCTTAACCGGAAATATTGTTCCTGAGGAAAGTATTTTAAAACTTATTGAAGGACTTTCTGCAATTGTTCCTATTATTGCTGTTGATGGCGGTACTTATCATATTACAAATAAAATAGGATCGATTAAATCTGAGATTTATGCCAACAACACACATAAAATTGAAACCTCAATAACTACTTTTGAGAAATACGTTAATAACGACGCTTTATCCGAAAGATTAATCACTTTCCAGGCAGAAGGCATGACGCCGAAAATGTTTCAATACAACATGGTTAAAAGGGCTAAACAGCATAGAAAACATATTGTACTGCCAGAAGGAAATGATGACAGAATTATTACGGCAGCATCAAGATTGTTAGATATGGATGTGGTCGATATTTCGATTATTGGAGATAAAAAACAAATTGAAAACAAAGTTGTAGAACTAGGCATCACTTTAGATTTTTCAAAAGTAAACATCATCAACCCAATAGAATCTGAAATGTATGAAGATTATGCTAATACTTATTACGAGCTTAGAAAAGCTAAAAACGTAAGTATTACAATGGCAAGGGATTTAATGGAAGATGTTTCGTATTTTGGAACCATGATGGTGTACAAAGGCCATGCAGACGGAATGGTTTCGGGAGCAGCACATACAACGCAGCATACCATTTTACCAGCATTGCAATTCATTAAAACCAAACCAAATTCATCTGTAGTTTCTTCTGTGTTTTTCATGTGTTTAGAAGACCGTGTTTCTGTTTTTGGAGATTGTGCCATCAATCCAAACCCAACGGCAGAACAATTGGCAGAAATAGCAATTTCTTCGGCAGAATCAAGTTTAGCTTTTGGTATTGAACCAAAAATAGCTATGCTTTCATATTCTTCCGGTTCATCTGGAAAAGGAGATGAGGTAGACAAAGTAAGGACAGCTACAGCAATTGTAAAAGAAAAAAGACCAGATTTAAAAATTGAAGGTCCAATTCAGTACGATGCAGCAGTTGATTTAAGTGTTGGAAAAAGTAAAATGCCGGATTCAGAAGTGGCAGGACAAGCAAGTGTATTGATTTTTCCTGATTTAAATACCGGAAACAATACCTACAAAGCTGTTCAAAGAGAAACCGGAGCTTTGGCAATTGGACCAATGTTACAAGGACTAAACAAACCTGTAAACGATTTAAGCCGCGGCTGTACGGTTGATGATATTATTAATACAGTCGTAATTACAGCGATTCAGGCACAGGGAATGTAAATAATTGTGAATTGTTAATGGTAAATTATGAATTATACTTTGCCTTAAAATTACTTTTATTTCAATTTGAATTCGTTACATTAAAAATATAAAATAAAAAGTTCTGAGTCTTAAAAAAAAACTCAGCACCTTATAAACTCAGCATCTTAGAACCTTAAAAAAGAAATGAAAATACTAATTATAAACTCAGGAAGTTCTTCAATTAAATATCAATTAATGGTAATGCCGGCAAATGAAGTAATTTGTTCAGGCATGATTGACAGAATTGGTTTAGAAACATCAAATATTACTTTTAAAACAGCTTCAAATTCATTTGAAGAAATACTGCCAGTTCCAACTCACAAAGTAGGATTGCAAAAAGTAGCCGATATGCTTCTGGATCCAGAAACGGGAGTAATTAAAACCACATCAGAAATTGCCGCAGTAGGGCATAGAGTGGTTCATGGAGGAAGTTATTTTTCGAACACAACAGTTATTACCGAAGAAGTAAAAGAAAAAATTAAAGAACTTTCAGAACTGGCTCCGCTTCACAATCCGGCACATTTAGTTGGAATAAACGTTGCCGAAGAAATTTTTGCTTCTGCAAAACAAGTAGCCGTTTTTGATACCGCTTTTCATCAGACAATTCCGGTTGAAGCACATAAATATGCTATTCCTAATTTTCTTTTAACAGAACATAAAGTTCGTGTTTACGGCTTTCACGGAACAAGTCATAAATATGTTTCAGAAAAGGCAATTAATTATTTAGAAAAAGGTTCTAAAATTATTACCATTCATTTAGGAAACGGCTGTAGTATGACAGCTGTAAAAGACGGAAAAAGCATCGATACCACTATGGGGTTTTCGCCAGCAAATGGTTTAGTTATGGGAACCCGTGCAGGCGATATAGATCAGTCGGTTATTTTTTATATGGTTAAAAGCTTAGGTTATACACCAGATGAAGTGAATTCTATTCTGCTAAAACAAAGCGGAATGCTTGGTCTTACCGGATATAGTGATCTTCGTGATATTGAATCTAAAGCATCAGAAGGCGATAAAGACTGCCAGCTGGCATTATTAATGAATGCTTACAGAATTAGAAAAACAATTGGTTCTTATGCCGCAGCTTTAAACGGATTAGATGCCATAGTATTTACAGCTGGTATTGGAGAAAATTCTTCGTTTATGCGTAATTTAATCTGTACAGATATGGATTATTTTGGAATTGAAATTGACAAAGAAAAGAATCAAATTCGTTCTAAAGAAATTAGAGAAATTAATACTCCAAATTCTATTGTAAAAGTTCTGGTTGTGCCAACAGACGAAGAATTTGAAATTGCAAATCAGGTTTATCAGTTATTAGAGAATTAATCTCTTAAAAATAAACTTTAACAATGGCAAAAATCATTGCAGTACTACTGTTTTTTGTATTTCTTTTTCTTTCATTAATCCATGTTTATTGGGCTTCTGGAGGAAAATGGGGAACTAAAGGTGTTTATCCGACACCTGATACACAAACTCCTCCAAAAAATCCAGCAATAGTGCCTACATTGATAGTTGCTGTTGGTTTGTTTTGTTTTGGTATTTTTTATTTAATAAAAGTCAGAATCGTTTCTGCAGTATTGCCGCTTTGGCTGGAAAAATATGGTCTTTGGATTTTAATGACAATATTTACTGTAAGAGCAATCGGAGATTTCAAATATCTTGGGTTTTTCAAAAAAATAAAAAATACCAAATTCGGACAGAATGATTCACATTATTTTGCTCCTTTATGCCTCATAATCGGTATTCTAACTTTGCTGATTGCTGTTACGGGCTAAATCTCATCTTGTTTTTAAAGCTGAAAATTAAATATTTGTGATTATCTTTGGATTTAAATCCGAATATCTTGAAATCGATACTTTTAAAATCAGTTTTCTTCTTTTTCATTGGTTTTCAAATCCAAGCACAAGAATTACTTCCTTTCGTAGAAAATTACAATAAATCAGATTATCAGGGCGACAATCAAATATGGAATGTTGCTCAGGGTAAAGATAAAGCGATGTATTTTGCCAATAATCACTATCTGCTTAGATATGATGGTGTTGTTTGGGAAAAATACTCACTTCCTAATAAAACCATTATTCGTTCGATATTAATTGAAGGTGATCGAATTTACTCCGGATCCTATAAAGAATTTGGGTATTGGTACCGCGAAAACGGAAAAATGCATTATGTTTCGATTACAAAGAACCTGCGTTTGTTTGATGAAAAAGATAATGAAGAAATCTGGAAGATTTTTAGATTCAATGGTTCACTCTATTTTCAGTCTTTTAATGATGTTTTTATTTATAATGGAAAACATATCAAAAAAATCAAGTTTCCATTCTTAATTTCCTATTGTTTTGTTGTAGACAATAATGTTTACGTGGCTTCTGTAGACAAAGGTCTTTTTAAAATGGATGGGTCAAAGATTTCAAATCCAAAAGGATGGGATATTTTAAAAAACACAGTTGTTCATGCAATTGAGAAATACAAAAATCAAACTTACATTTTTACGCAGAAGAAAGGAATCTATGTAGTCGAAAAAAATGGTTTAAAATCGTGGGATAATCCATTAAACGAAACTTTTAAGTCAAATGGAATTAATGTTGCGAAATTTATTAAAAACAATAAACTTGTTGTAGGTACAGGAAATAAAGGTGTTTTTATTTATGATTTCAATACAAATACCTTTAAAAATATTGACCGAAATAATGTTTTGATGAACAATTCTGTCCTAAGCATTGGTTTCGACAAAGAAGAAGATTTATGGCTGGGACTTGATAACGGAATTGCTCATGTCGAAATTAATTCGCCGATTTCCTTTTTTTATGACAATTCTGGTATTTTAGGATCTGTATATTCTGTAGCAACAATAGATAAAGGATATTTAATTGCTTCTAATCATGGAATTTTTGAATTCAATTCAGGAAATTTTAAAATGATGCCCGGCACACAAGGTCAGGGCTGGAATATTACTAAAATAGGAGAAAAATATATCATTGGTCATAATGACGGAACTTTTGGCTACGAAAAAGGAGCGCTTACTAAAATAAACAACATTAGCGGCGGGTGGAATTTATCTAAAAGTATGATAAATGAAACTTATTTTCAATCGACTTACAGTGGCGTTTTAGTATATAATGATGTTTCAAACCTTACACAGAGCATAAAAATTAATGATCTTTCAAAGCCTATAAAATATGTAGCCCAAAATAAGAAAAATGAAATTTGGGCAGCCGACAACTACCGAGGTTTATACAGAGTGCTTTTTGATGATAATTTTAAAACCCAAAAAGTTGAAAATATTACACAGCAGAGTAAAATTGCAAATGATTTTGGTGTGAAAATTTTTGAATTTAGAAATGAAATACTTTTTCTAATTAATAATGTTTGGTACACATTTAATTCTATTTCTAATAAATTAGAAGAAAATGAGTTATTCAATACCAATTTTAAAAACATTACCGATGTTGTAGCGATCGATAAAGATCACTTTATAGTACTTCAGGAAGGTATTTTGTATCATATTTATTCTCATGACAATAAGTTTGTCTGGAATATGATTCAGGAGAAATATTACAAAGGAAAACTCATTAACGAAAATCTGAGAATTTTTAGAAGCCACAATCATTATTTAATGAATCTTGATGACGGTTTTATTTCACTTCAGCTCGGTTATGAAAATAAACAAAATAAAGGAGTAAAAGTTGAAGCTTATAATGAAAAAGAATTATTGCCAAATGAAGGTAAGATAAAACACAACACAGAACTTCGTGTAAATGTAATCTCCGGAATTTATGGTGCCAGTAAACCCAATTTGTTTTATCAGATTAATAAAGGAAAAAATTATATTCCGATTTCAAATGGTGCAATTGTTTTAAACAACTTAAGCAGCGGATCACATTCTATTGTGATTTTTAAAAATGACGGGGCTAATTATGATAAAGTTTCCAGTTTTGATTTTAAAGTTGCGCAGCCTTGGTATTTTTCTTTTTGGATGATTTTTCTTTATTTGTTAGTAATAGGAGCAGTGTTGTTTTTCTATTACAAATGGAATAAACTTCGTTATACTCAAAAATTAAAATTACAAGCCGAAGAATTGAAGCATCAGCGTGAAATTCTTGAAATGGAGCTGAAAAAAGAAAATGAATTAAATATTCAGGAATATGAAAAACATATTCTTGAACTTGAACTGCAAAGTAAATCTTCTGAAGTCGCAGGAAAATCTCTGTCTATTGCAAAACAAAGTGAAATGATCGAGAATATTCAAAATATTCTGGATTCTGAAAAAGATTTCAATAAACTTAAAAGTGAAATCAAAAAAGCAATTAAGATAAATGAAGTAAATAAACACGAATGGGAAATATTTGAAACCAACTTAAATCAAATCCATAATGAGTTTATCATAAATTTATCTAAAAAGTATCCTCAATTAACTCCAAAGGATATTAAACTGTGTGTTTATTTAAAAATGAATCTTTCTTCAAAAGAAATTGCACCTATGATGAATATCTCTTTTAGAGGTGTAGAACTGCATAGATATCGCCTTAGAAAGAAGCTAAACCTGACTCAGGACGAAAACCTGTCGAAGTTTTTATTAACTCTGTAAGATTTGGTTTTATTTTTTAAAGATTTTATATTTTTAATCATCAATTTTTACATAATTCTAATACATCATTACTACATCATAACGTTATGTTAATGAATTTTCTTTAACATTTATTGTATTGATAATCATTCTAATAGCTTTGTTTTTTAACACAATGATGTAGCTGTGTAGTAGTGGTATTTGATGTACTACAACGTTGTAATTGCTTAATTTGGCTCTACTAACTTAAACGATTACAAACTGTATGAAAAATTTTATTTTTAGCTTATTTGTGCTCTTAATGCTTCCAGCATATATGTCTGGGCAGGCACAAGCGATTAAAGGAAAAGTAGTTGACAGCAGCGGAATGGGGATTCCGGGAGCAATCATTGCTTCATCTGACGCAAGAGCAACTGCTGATGCAGATTTCGACGGAAACTTTACAATTAATGCAAAACCAGGAGATATTTTAAAAATCTCTATGTTAGGCTTTGATTCAGTTTCTGTACCGGCAACTGCCGCACCAATGACAATTACTTTAAAAGAAGCAGGTGATACTGCCTTAAAAGAAGTTGTAGTAATTGGATACGGTACAAGAAAAAAGATTGACAATACTTCTGCCATTACTTCATTAAAAGCAGAAGATGTTACCAGAACAAAAGTTATGAACGCTTCTCAGGCTATTCAGGGTAAAGCGGCTGGGGTTCAGGTTACTTCTTCAGATGCGCCGGGAAGTACTCCTTCTGTAGTTATTAGAGGTTTAGGTACAGCATTAGGAGGAAGAAATCCTTTGTACATTGTTGATGGAATGCCAACAGAAAACATCAACAATATTAATACAAACGATATTACATCGTATGAAATTCTTAAAGATGCTTCATCTCTTGCTATTTATGGTACAAGAGCAGCAAACGGGGTTATCATTATTACTACTAAAAAAGGTAAAGGAGACAAAGTTTCTGTAGAAATTGAAAGTTTTGGTGGTGTAAGAACACCGCTTAAGAAAGTTAAAATGGCAGATGCAAATCAATATGCAAGCTATACTAACGCAGCTTTAGGAACAAACAGATTCTCTACAAATCAGCCTGTTAATACAAACTGGTTTGATGAAATTACCAGAACTGGTACTTATACTCAAAACAATATTTCGATTTCTGGAGCTTCAGAAAATGTTAAATACTTTTTTAGTGCAGGTAACTATCAGGAAAAAGCGATTCTTAACGGTTTAGATTACAGCCGTACAAATTTTAGAAATAATAATGAGTTCAAAATTTCTAAAAAAATCACTTTAAACCAAAACTTTAGTTTTACAGCAGCTAATTCTACACCAAAACCATTAAGTGCGTTTACAAATGCATACAAACAGTCATCAATTGTTCCTGTTCGTTTTGCAAATGGTCAGTATGGTGCACCTTTTGCAGATGCAAGCGGAGTAGCAAGCCCAACAGGTACATCATTTAACAATGTTGGTAATCCTGTATCTCAATTAGATTTCTATAATGAACAGCAAAAAAGTATAACACTTCAAGGTGGATTGAAATTGGATTATGAAATCTTAGAAGGTTTAAAATTTACTTCACAATTTAATGGTGAATACTATACTTGGAAAAATTACAATTTCGAGGATACTAAAAATATTTGGTTAGCAGCTAACCCAACTCGTAAAGATGCTGATTATACAAGTACAGATCCTATCAATTTATTAACAAGAGGTAGAGAAGAGTATTTTAACTGGAACTTGTCTAACTATTTTACTTATAATAAAGTATTTGCAAGAATTCACGATGTTGAATTAACAGCTGGTATTGAAACTTCTGTAAAAGGACCAAGACAAAAACTAGTAATTACCAGAAAAAATGTAAGTCCTGATTCTAACTATTGGTCTTTATATAATGCAACAGACGCAAAAGGTGTAGATTACTCTGGTACTGTTACAAATTTACAGGATATCGTATTCAACGAGAGTAAATTAGCTTCTTATTTTGGACGTTTCCAATATAAATTAATGGACAGATATTTAGTAACTGGAACTATTAGACGTGATGGATCTTCAAACTTTGCAAAAGATTATCGTTGGGGAACTTTCCCATCTGTAGGTCTTGGATGGATTATGACTAAAGAAAATTTCTTATCTGATATTAAAGGAGTTGATTTAATCAAATTAAGAGGAAGCTGGGGTAAATTGGGTAACCAAAATGTACCATTAAACAGCCAAAGTTATAATTCTGGATTAAACAGTTATTTAGGCGGTTCAATTTTATACGAAGGAACAAGTATTACTTCACAAATTGACCCTACTTTGACATGGGAAATTACAGAAGAATCTTCTGCAGGTTTAGATTTCGAATTCTTGAACAGCAGATTAAAGGGATCGTTTGATGTTTACAACAAAAATACTGATAACGTAATTCTATATGTAAAACCTTATCCAACTTCTGGAATTACATCAGCTTCTCCTTCTCATGTTGGTGAAGTTTCAAACAAAGGTTATGAAATTTCATTACGTTGGGATGATAAAATCACTGACGATTTAAGCTACTGGGTTGGAGGTAACTTCTCTCATAACAAAAATGAGCTTACAAGTTTAAAAGACGTTTCATTATCTCAGGTTATTGGTGGTAATTTAGGAAACGGACAAGATACTAAATTGTTATATAACAACTCAATTGGCCAGCCATTAGGTAGTTTTTACCTTTATGAATATGCAGGTATAGATCCAGCAAACGGAAACATGCTTTATTATAATGCAGCAGGAAATAAAGTAACTCAGGATGCTTTATCAGCAACTGCAGATAAAAAATATGTAGGTTCAATTTTACCAAAAGCCAACTATGGAGTTTCTTTAGGATTGGTTTACAAAAACATCGATTTCTCTGTTGACGGATATGGTACTGGTGGAGCAAAAGTTTACAATGGTAAAAAAGCACAGCGTTTTGGAGGAGAAAACATTGAAGCTTCTATGACAAACGACTATTGGACACCATCAAATACAGCATCGCAAAATCCAAGACCATTCAATACAGTTCCGGTTGCTTCAACTTATTATATGGAATCTGCTGATTTCTTTAGAATTAACAACATTACTGTAGGATATAAACTTCCTTTAAGAGATGATCAATTTATTAGTTCTTGCAGAATTTATTTTAATGCAATCAACCCATTTATTACACAGAAATTTTCTGGTTTCTCTCCTGAGTTAAATGCAGATGGAGATCCTTATAAACTTCAAGGAATTGAATTGGATGCTTACCCAACATTAAGATCATTTGTAATTGGTGCTAATTTAAAATTTTAATATTATGAAAAAGATATATATATCAATCTTCGTGTTAGCAGCATTTACTTTTACAGGATGTGCTGATGATTACTTAGATGTTAAGCAAACTGAGACCATTTCTACTGATGATATGGAACTGCTTAACAATGACAATGGAGCAAAAACATTTGTTACTTCAATCTATAGTAAATTTTTGGACTGGGATATGAGTTCTTTCGGATGGATTGGATTAGCAAGTATCACATCTGATGATGCTGACAAAGGTTCAACTCCAAGTGATACAGGTACAGATAAAGATGTTTTGGATGCTTTAACTTATAATGCATCAAACCCATCTGCAGAAAGTACATTTAATGCTAACTACGATGGAATCAATAGATGTAATCAGGCATTAGAAATTCTGCCAAAATTAGATAAAGCTGATCCTGCATTAAGAGAAAGATTAATGGCTGAAGCAAAATTTTTAAGAGCTTTCATGTACTTTACTTTAGTAAAATGTTACGGAGGAGTTCCAATTGTAGATCATATTGCAAAAATTCCATTATCTGCAGATGATAAAGCAATGCAGTTAACACGTAAAACTACTGCAGAAGTTTACGCTTTTATCGAAAAAGATTTAACTGAAGCAGCTGCGGTTTTACCAAATAAATCGCAATATTCAGCTGATGAAAAAGCAAGAGCTTCAAAAGGAGCAGCTTATGCTTTATTAGCAAAAGTAAGCTTGTATCAGAAAAAATGGCAAAGTGTTATTGACAACTGTAATCTGGTTACAGGATATATTATTTCTCCAGATTATGCTAAAATGTTCAGATTAGAAGGAGAAAACGATGGAGAATCTATTTTTGAAATAAACGGTAATGGTGCAGTACCTGCTCGTGGAATTCAAGGATATTCTAATACTCAAGGTGTTCGTGATGCATGGGGATGGGGATTCAATCAGCCATCTCAAAGCTTAGTAAATGCTTATGAAGCTGGAGATGTTAGAAAAGATGCTACAATCATTTTTAGAGGTACAACTTTATACGATGGCAGAGTAATTCCTGTTGTTAGTGCAGACGATCCTAATCCGAGATATAATTTTAAAGCTTATTCTTCAGCTTATACAAGTGCTTGGGAAACTGATGCTAACATTAAATATTTAAGATACGCTGAGGTATTGTTAATGAAAGCAGAAGCTTTAAACGAACTGGGACAAACTTCTGAAGCTATTCCATTATTAAACATAATCAGACACAGAGCTGGTTTAGGCGATACTCCGGCAGTTTCTCAAGATGCTGTTAGAACTGCAATCTGGAAAGAAAGAAGAGTTGAATTAGCTTTTGAATTTGATAGATTCTTTGACTTAGTTAGAACAGGTCAGGCAAAAGATGCTTTTGCAGCAGATAAGAGTGCAGCTTTCCCTAACGGAAAAGTATTTACAGTAGGTAAAAATGAAGTATTCCCAATTCCGGCATCATTTATCTTGGTATCTGAAGGAATGTCTTCTCAAAACCCTGGTTACAATTAATACCACTTATATATCACTTTCTCCAGAATCATCCTGGAGGAAGTGATTATTTATTACAATCTCAAAATCTTTATAATGATTAGAATTTCAGTTTTATTTTTAGCTTTTGCTTTTTTTAGTTGTGGATCGAATGATAAGTCGAAAGAAAATGCACAGGAAAATACCTCTGGCGTTACAGCATTAACAGACGAACAGTTTTTAGACGCTGTTCAAAAACAAACTTTTAAATATTTCTGGGATTATGCAGAACCAAATTCTGGATTAGCCCGAGAACGTTATCATCCAGACGGAAATTATCCTGAAAATGATTCAAATATAGTTACAACAGGAGGTTCAGGTTTTGGATTAATGGCTCTTGTATCAGGAATGTCTCAAGGATATATTACTAAAGAGCAAGGTGTAGAACGTCTTAATAAAATTGCAGATTTTTTAGGCAAAGCAGATCGTTTTCACGGAGCATGGTCACATTGGATTGACGGAAATACAGGAAAAGTAAAACCTTTTGGAACCAAGGATAATGGCGGCGATTTAGTCGAAACCTCATTTTTGGTTGCAGGAATGATTACAGTTCGTGAATATCTTAAAGATGGTTCTGAAAAAGAAAAAGCTGTAGCACAAAAATTTGATGCACTCTGGAAAGGTGTTGACTGGCAATGGTACACAAATAATAAAAATGTTCTATACTGGCACTGGTCTCCGAGCTATGCTTGGGAGATGAATTTCCCACTACAAGGATATAACGAATGCCTTATTACTTATGTAATGGCGGCATCTTCGCCAACTCATACAATCGATGCGAAAGCATATCACGAAGGATGGGCGAGAAGCGGTGGCATAGTTTCTTCAAAAACAAAATACAATATTCCGCTTATTTTAAAGCACAATGGTGCAGAAGAATTTGGAGGTCCGTTATTCTGGGCACATTATTCTTATGTAGGTTTAGATCCAAATCAGTTAACAGATAAGTATGCAAACTACTGGGATTTAAATGTAAACCAAACCAAAATCAATTATCAGTATTGCGTTCAAAATCCAAATAAAAATGCAGGTTATGGCCCAGATTATTGGGGTTTAACAGCATCATATTCTAGAAATCCTGATGGTTCTATTGGATATAATGCACACATGCCAAGCAACGATCAAGGTGTGATTTCACCTACTGCTGCAATCAGTTCAATAGTGTACACACCAAAAGAATCGATGGCTTTAATCAGAAACTTATATGATAATCATAAAGATGAAACATGGGGAGATGCAGGTTTTTATGATGCACTTAGTTTAGGAAACAAATGGGCAGCAAAACGTTATCTGGCAATTGATCAAGGTCCTGAAGTAGTGATGATTGAAAATTACAGAACAGGTTTATTATGGAAATTATTCATGAATGCACCTGAAGTAAAACAAGGATTAACAAAACTTGGATTCAAATCTGGTAAATACGGAATTTAACCTTCTATGAAAAATACATTAGCATTTTTATTTCTGTTGCTTTCTATCGTTGTTTTTGGGCAGAGCGAAACAACAGGAAAAATCAATACAGTTATAATGTCTAAATATGAGCTTGGTTATGTTTTGCATAAACCGGCAAATACAAAAGAGAAAAAGCCTCTAATAGTTTTTATTTCTGGAGATGGAGAAAAAGGAACAGACCTTGAAAAAGTAAAAATTCATGGTCCGTTAAAATATTTAAAAACACATCAATTAGACGCCTACGTTCTGGCTCCGCAATGCAAGGAAGATGAGAACTGGGATATAGAATCGATTTATCAGCTGATTTTAAAAATTCAGAAAGAAAACAAAATCGATTCAGACAGAATATATGTTACTGGTTTGAGCTCAGGAGGCTGGGCTTCTTGGAATTTGGCTTTTGCACATCCGGATCTATTTGCAGCAAACGTACCTGTCGCTGGCTTTGTAGATTTAATTCAGTTAGAACACGCTTGTGAAATAGCCAATATTCCTACCAGAATTTTCCACGGATTATTAGATGATGTGGTAAATGTAAATTATGCAATCACGATTTACAAAGAATTGAAAAAGTGTAATGCAAAAGATGTAAAGCTTACCATTTTTGATGATGCAAATCATGACAGCTGGACAAAAGTGTATGATAATCAGGAAATCTACGATTGGATGTTCCAGCAGAAAAAAACAAATACAAACAAATAAATAAAATAGAATGAAAAACAAATTAGTCTTACTTTTTTTAGGATGCGCTGTTTTGGGTTACGCTCAAAAAAAGCCGGCTAAAAATACAGTGAAAATTAAACCAAAGTCTGAATTTGTGGCGGAGTTAATGTCAAAAATGACTTTAGACGAGAAATTGGGTCAGTTAAACCTGCCAACATCTGGTGATATTACCACAGGGCAGGCAAACAGCTCAAATGTGGCAAAAAACATTGCTGAAGGAAAAGTGGGTGGTTTGTTTAACATTAAATCAGTTCAAAAAATTAAAGAAGTACAGAAAATTGCGGTTGAAAAAAGCCGTTTAAAAATTCCATTGCTTTTTGGTATGGACGTAATTCACGGTTACGAAACAACTTTCCCAATTCCGTTAGGATTATCTTGTACTTGGGATATGGGCTTAATTGAAAGAAGTGCGCAGATTGCTGCAAAAGAAGCAAGTGCAGACGGTATCAACTGGACATTTTCTCCAATGGTTGATATTTCTCGTGATCCAAGATGGGGAAGAGTTTCTGAAGGTTCAGGGGAAGATCCATACTTAGGAAGCCAGATTGCAAAAGCAATGGTAAACGGATATCAGCAGCATGATCTTTCAAAAAATAATTCAATTTTAGCTTGTGTTAAGCACTTCGCATTATATGGAGCACCAGAAGGCGGACGTGATTACAACACGGTTGATATGAGCCACATTAGAATGTTTAATGACTATTTTCCTCCTTACAAAGCAGCAGTTGATGCTGGTGTAGGTTCGGTTATGGCTTCTTTCAACGAAGTTGACGGAATTCCAGCAACTGGAAACAAATGGTTAATGACAGATGTTTTAAGAAAACAATGGGGTTTTAAAGGATTTGTAGTAACTGATTTTACAGGAATTCCTGAAATGATCGAACATGGAATGGGGAATCTTCAAGATGTTTCAGCTTTAGCATTAAACGCTGGAGTTGAAATGGATATGGTTGGAGAAGGTTTCTTAGGAACTCTAAAAAAATCTTTAGACGAAGGAAGAGTAAAAATCGAAACAATAGATAATGCTGTAAAACTTATTTTAGAAGCAAAATACGATTTAGGATTATTTCAGGACCCATACAAATATTGTGATGAGAAAAGAGCAAAAACTGAAATCTTCACAACAGACAGCAGAAAAGAAGCACGTGAAATTGCAGCACAATCTTTAGTTTTATTAAAAAACCAAAACCAGCTTTTACCACTTAAAAAATCTGGAACAATTGGTTTAATCGGACCATTGGCAGATGCTAAAGAAAACATGCCAGGAACCTGGAGTGTGGCTACAAAAATGGAAAATGCCGTTTCGTTATTGAGAGGTATTAAAGAAGTTGCCGGAACTGGGACTAAAGTTTTATATGCAAAAGGAAGCAATTTAGATTACGATGAAACTTTTGAAACCAATGCGACAATGTTTGGTAAAACGTTACACCGTGATGCTCGTTCAAAAGAAGAATTATTAGCAGAAGCTTTAAAAGTAGCTGAGCAGTCAGATGTAATTGTAGCAGCACTTGGAGAATCTGCAGAGATGAGCGGAGAATCTAGCAGCCGTACAAACTTAGAAATTCCACAAGCGCAAAAAGATTTATTAAACGCTTTATTAAAAACAGGAAAACCAGTTGTTTTAGTTTTATTTGACGGACGTCCGTTAGTAATTACAGACGAAGAGAAAACAGTTCCTGCAATTTTAAATGCTTGGTTCGCAGGTACAGAAGCTGGTTATGCTATTGCTGATGTGTTATTTGGAGATGTTAATCCTTCTGGAAAATTGACTTCAACTTTCCCAAGAAGTGTTGGACAGCTGCCAATTTACTACGCACACAAAAATACTGGAAGACCACTTTCTAATACAGAAGGTAAATTCGAAAAATTCAGATCTAATTATATTGACGAAAGAAATGAGCCTTTATTCCCATTCGGGTTTGGTTTAAGCTATACGACTTTTGATTATTCAAACCTGAAAATTTCTTCTGATAAAATGAATCCATCTGGAAAATTGAAAGTAACAGTTGATGTAACTAATACAGGAAATTTTGACGGAAAAGAAACAGTTCAATTATATATTAGAGATTTAGTTGGTTCAGTAACAAGACCAGTTAGAGAATTAAAAGGTTTCCAAAAAATAGCACTTAAAAAAGGTGAAAAACAAACCGTAAGTTTTGATATTACGGTTGAAGATTTAAAATTTTATAACTCTGATTTGCAATTTGCAGCAGAGCCTGGACAGTTTGATATTTTCGTTGGAGGAAATTCAAATGCCGATAAGAAAGTTAGTTTTGAGTTAACTAAATAGTTGGTTTATTGATTAGTTAAAAGCCCTTCGTTTGGAGGGCTTTTTTTTAAACTGAAGAGCCATTTTTGTAATTTTTTAACTACGTTATAATGAATACTCTAAAAATATTTAGTGCAATATGTCTTATCGCTTTTTCATATTGCAATGCCCAAAAAAATGCGATAGTTGCTCATCGCGGTGCCTGGAAAAAAAATAATCTGCCCGAAAATTCAATTGCATCATTACGACATGCAATTGATTTAAAATTACCGGGTTCAGAGTTTGATGTCTGGAGAACGGCTGATGATTCACTTGTAATCAATCATGATGCGCATTACAATAAACTTCTTATAGAAGAAACAAATTATGCAGATTTGATAAAGTTTAAACTTTCAAACGGAGAAAAACTTCCAACACTTCATGAATACATTTCAGAAGGAATGCGAAATAATAAACATACACTTTTGGTCTGTGAAATTAAACCTTCAGAAATTAGTAAAGAAAGAGGACAAAAAACGGGTGTAGCAGCAGTCGAAACCATTAAAAAATTAAAAGCCGATAAAAACACCTGCTACATCAGTTTTGATTATGATATTCTAAAGAAAATAAGAGAAATTGATTCTAAAACTTCTCTGCAGTATTTAGAAGGAAATAAATCTCCAAAAGAAGTAAAAGCAGATAAAATTAACGGTGTTGATTATCATTATTCTGTTTTTCAAAAACATCCAGAATGGATACAGGAAGCAAAGGATAACAAAATTATTCTAAATGCCTGGACTGTTAACGATGCTAAAGATATGGATTGGATTATTGAGCACAAATTCAATTACATTACAACCAACGAGCCAGAACTTTTAAGCGAAAGATTAAAAGCAAAAAAATAAGCTTTCAAACTTTACAAACAATCAACCATGAAAAATATATATAAACAACTTGCACTGCCTGTTTTATGGGTTTTGATATTTTTTAATCACAATCTTTCGGCACAAAATTCGGGTAAAACGGAATGGTTTGATCCATCAAAACCCGCAACAACTTATTGTAATCCAATTAACATTGGTTATAATTTTACGACACACAATCATAACGGAATTCCAGAATCACGCCGTTCCAGCGCCGATCCTGTAATTATAACTTACAAAGGCGAATATTATTTATTTGCAACCAATCAGGCAGGATTTTTTTGGAGTAAAGATATGTCAGACTGGAATTTTGTTTACGGAAGTTTTCAAAGGCAGCCAGGCGACGATGATCAGTGCGCACCAGCGGCCTGGGTTGTAAATGACACTTTATTTTATGTAGGTTCAACCTGGAAAAGAGATCATCCAATTTGGAAAACTGCCGACCCAAAATCAGGAAGATGGACACGTCACGTAGATAAGGCAATGCTGCCAACCTGGGATCCTGCTATTTTTCAAGACGATGACAAAAAAGTCTACATGTATTATGGTTCAAGCGGAAAATTGCCTTTAGTGGGCGTTGAAGTAGATTATAACACATGGCTTCCAAAAGGAAATCAGGCTGATTATGCGCAGCTTTACAAAGCTACAGAAGTTGAAGATATTCAAAAACCATACGGACAAATTAAAGAAGTTGCAATTTTAGAACCTTCTCAACACGGATGGGAACGTTTTGGACCAAACAATGATATGGAACCTGCACCTTGGGGGAATTTTATCGAAGGAGCCTGGATGACCAAACACAACGGAAAATATTACATGCAGTACGGTGCACCTGCAACAGAATTTAAAGGTTATGCAAATGGAGTTCATGTTGGAGATAATCCACTTGGACCATTTACCTATCAAAAACACAATCCGATGTCTTATAAACCAGGCGGATTCGTAATTGGAGCAGGGCACGGAAATACTTTTGCCGATAATTACGGAAACTACTGGAACACTGGAACTTGTAAAATTTCAATCAAAGATCGTTTTGAACGTCGTATCGATATGTTTCCGGCAGGATTTGATAAAGATGATGTAATGTATTCTATCACCGCTTATGGAGATTTCCCTATTGTATTGCCAACAAGCCAGCGTGATCAAACCAAAGGAGCTACATCTGGCTGGATGCTGCTTTCATATAAAAAGCCTGTAACCGTTTCCTCTTCTGAAGAATGTATGGAAGTAGAAACGCACAGAATGGATAACGGAGGGAAAAAAGTATATGAGAAATTCTGTTACGGGCCAGAAAACCTTACAGATGAAAATATTCAAACCTATTGGTCGGCTAAAACAAGCAATCCTGGCGAATGGCTGCAAATGGATTTAGGAAGACCGATGGAGATAAATGCGATGCAGATTAATTATGCCGATCATAAAGCCACTCAGTTTAATAAAGCAATGGATATTTATTATCAGTATAAAATTTTCATGTCTGATGATGCTCAAAATTGGACTTTGGTGGTTGATAAATCTAAAAATGATAAAGATGCACCTCATGACTATGTAGAACTTACAAAATCATTTAAAGCGCGTTATATTAAGATGGAAAACATTCATAATGCATCTGGATTATTTGCGATTTCTGATTTCAGGGTTTTTGGAAACGGATTAGCAGCAAAACCAAAAGCTGTTGCTTCTTTTAAAGTAGACAGAAATAAAGCCGATTCCAGAAATGCTATGATTTCATGGAAAAAGCAAAATGATGCCGTTGGATATAATATTTATTACGGAATTGAACCAGACAAATTATACAACAGTATTATGGTTTACGGCGACAATTCTTATGACTTTAGAGGTTTAGATAAAGGAACAAAATACTATTTTACAATTGAGCCTTTTAATGAAAACGGAATAGGAACGAAAAATAAAATTATCGAAGTAAAATAGCTTTATTTTATTAAAAACATAAAAACTCTAATTATAAACTAACAGGTTTGTAATTAGAGTTTTTTTTTGAGAAAGGATATGGAAAAACTCTGACAATTTTATAGAATTTTTGTTTCTTTGTGGAATAAGCCAAGAAATTGGAAGAAACCCAAAATGCTAAAAAACTATGAAAAAAACAATTCTTTTAACTGCGTTAGTTTTAAACGGATTGACATTATTTGCGCAGTCAAATGATGAAAAAAACATCAAATTATTTTATAAAAAAGCTTTAACAGAAGCGAAGTGTTATTCTTGGTTAGAATACCTTTCTAACGATATTGGAAGCCGTTTGTCTGGATCAAAAGGTGCTGCAGAAGCAGTAGAATACACTAAAAGACAATTAGAAAGCATAGGTCTTGATAAAGTATATTTACAAGAAGTTATGGTTCCTCACTGGGTACGCGGTGAAAAAGAAACTGCTTATATCTTAGACGGGAAAGTAAAAACTAATGTACCAATCTGCGCTTTAGGAGGGTCTGTTGCAACTCCAAAAACAGGACTTACAGCAGAGATAATTGAAGTACAGGGAATTAAAGAATTAGCTGAACTTGGTGCTGATAAAGTGAAAGGAAAAATTGTGTTTTATAACAGACCAATGAATCCTGAAAACATTGAAACTTTTACATCATACGGTGCATGTGTAGACCAAAGATATGCCGGTGCAAAAGAAGCGGCAAAACTTGGGGCAGTAGGAACAATTGTTCGTTCTATGAATTTGCGTTTAGACGATTTCCCGCATACAGGAGCACAAAGCTATGGTGATTTACCAAAAGAACAATATATTCCAACTGCTGCAATTAGTACAAACGGAGCTGAATTGTTAAGTAAAACTTTGAAAGCAAATCCAGCTTTAAAATTTTATTTCAAACAATCTTGCGAAACGCTGCCAGATGTATTGTCACATAACGTTGTTGGAGAATTAACAGGAACTGTAAGCCCTGAAAACATTATGGTTGTGGGCGGTCACTTAGATTCTTGGGATTTAGCTGATGGTTCTCATGATGATGGAGCAGGAGTAGTACAGAGTATGGAAGCAGTTCGTATTCTTAAAAACCTAAACTACAAACCAAAGAATACAATTCGTGTAGTATTGTTTATGAATGAAGAAAACGGCGGAAAAGGCGGTGCTAAATACGAAGAAATTTCAAAGCAAAATAAAGAGAATCACATTTTTGCATTAGAAAGCGATTCAGGCGGATTTTCTCCAAGAGGATTTTCTATTGAAGCTGACGATGTTAATTTGAAAAAAATACAAGGATTTAAAGACTTTTTTGAGCCTTATTTAGTACACAGTTTTACAATTGGGCACGCAGGTTCAGATATCAGTCATTTAACGTCTAAAGCGATCGTTAAAGCAGGTTTAAAACCAGATTCACAACGTTACTTTGATTACCACCATGCAGCAAACGATAAATTTGATGCTATTAACAAAAGAGAATTAGAATTAGGTGCAGCAACAATGACGTCATTATTATATTTAATTGACCAAACCGGAATTGTTATTCCTGCAGCAAACTAAAATTTTAAAAATAGATTATAAAGAAAAAGCCGTGAGTATAGCTCACGGCTTTTTTTATTTCATAAAACTCAATTAATTTTCATCACCACCAGATAATACAAAAATGTAATAGGAATATTAGAAAGAACAATTAGAATTTTAAATCCAATATCTTTTCGATATTCCGGTAAATGAATAAACCTTTCGGTTAGATGAAAAAGCATAATCGCATTAAGTACTATTCCTGATAAGGCAAACGGCCATGCAATTACTAAAATATTAGGACTTTCATTTGAAATAATATAAAGCATAAACAAAAGTGTGCTGATAATAAAAGTTCCAACAGCCAGTTCTGTAGATTGTTTTTCTTCAAAGTGTTTATTGTGTATTGTTTTCATGATCTTAAATATTAAAAGTTTGTTGAATAGATTGTATAGGCATTGAAAGCATTTTTGAAAAATCCAGATAATGAAATGAATGTGCTTGTTTCCCTCTTTTATACTGCTCAACGAAATACTTTATCTGTTTGGGATAAAAAAGAGTTCCGGATAAAATAACCATATACAAATACAAACTTCTTTTTCCATTTCCGAAAAGATAATACTGCATGCCGATTTCTTCATAAACAGAAATTCCAGTATTCGTAAGAACATGTATAATATCGTGATCTTCCAATTTATCCTGAATATCAAAATGATTTTTATGTAGAAAATTTCCTAAACCATATCCTAAGCTATCTTTAGGAAAATTAAACAGCTGTTTTTTATCAATATTCCAAGGCTCGTTTTTCTTAAAATATTTTTGATACGGCTTTTTAGTGCATTCGTATAATTTTTCAATTAAATAATCTCTCATAGTTGTGCTGGTTAAAAGTTCTTTGAAATTCAAAGTAAATAATTAAAATAAAAAGCTAATCGGGTTTAGAATTAGCTTTTAACTTATTTCTTAATAATTGTCTATTACAGTTTTTAATAAATTTGAATCGGCTAGGTCAGAGGGAGCGACAACTTTTTCTTCCAGTGGAATATCATTGCCATAACGCTCTTTAAGAATTTTTTTGACTCTCGGGTCTTCTAAATTGAAATCTTTCAATTCTCTTAGTTTTGATAGTTCAATACCTGCCGCATTTTTATAAATTTTCCAAACCAATTCAGAACAATAAATTCTATTATCAGTCCATTCAAAATAAGCATCATACTCTTTTCCGTCAAACTGCTGGCCGTAATTTTCCATTTTTTGCAGTACTTCCGGAGTTAAAACGGTTTCAGCATTTTTTAATCTCTTTACGACATATTTATTGTTTTTACCGTGCTGGATCCATTCATCAAAAGGAGTAAGTTTTACAGGCTGCACAGCTTCAAAAACAAACCATTTCCCGTTGAGGTTAAAAATAATACCGCAATGCGAGAATTTAGAATTAGTAGCAATTCGAACGGCTTCGCATTGAGGAGACTGTGAAGTTTGAAAGATAATATCGCCGCTTTTAATTTTATCAGATTGAATATTTTCAGTTTTCTTTTTTGAAAATGGGTTGTTTGGGAAAACTTTCACTGCGACAAATAATGCCAAACCAAAGCTTAGCACAAATGTGATAATCAGGAAAATGTATTTTTGCTTTTTCATATTTCAAATAAATATTAAAGTACTTTGAGTTGCAAAGTAAATAATAAAAAAAATAGTTACCAAATTAATGATAACTATTTTTAATATATTTTCTAACTGAAATTAGATTCTAAAGATTCCTCCAACAGCAATAATTCGTTGAAAATAAGTAAAATGCTGAGAAGCTTTATCTTCATTACTTGTTGTAGTTTTAATATCCTGCATGTTGATATATCCTCCTTTTAATTCTCCCTGAACATAGAAATGTTTGAAAAAAGTAATATTTAGACCCGCTTTTGCAGAAACACCGTATCCGGAAACATGAAAATCATCATGACGTTCTTTACCTAAAAGAGTAGTATTTGTTTTTGGATATAAAATACCCGCTCCTAATCCTTCAGTTAAGTTGATCTGAACTTTATCAATATTTGGCAGCCCAAACCATTTAGAAACATCATCAAATCTGGCAACCTCAGTATTAATGTAGTTTAAACCATCTGTATGTTCGTACATTAAAAAAGCAGGACCGTTTGGATTAGTTACACCTTTGTCATAACCACCTTCTATGGCTCCATTTAAAGACATATCTACAGGTCTGTTATTGTATTCACCGTTGTAAATTGAGCCGGGATCATCTGCAGGTAAATTAATATTTCCATTAACATTTGCAATTTGATTCTGTGCCATTACATACTTCATGTGGTCAACACCAATTGTTACACTGTAATGATCACTAAAGAAATAACCAAGTCTTAAATTGGTTTGAGGAATAGTCATATTTGCAGGATTAATATAATCTACATGCCATCCTTTTGGTTTGTCATGAGCAGACATATTTTCAACTGTAAAGTTGTAATCCTTACCACGAAAGTTTACATCAGATTTTGAGTAACTTTCTCTGTTTCCGCCCCACATAACAAAGAATTTTCCTTTGTTGTGAGCAGCGTATTTTTGTACTGGAATTTCTTCCTGAGCAAATGTGTTTAAAGAAACACAAGCCAGTAAGAAAAATAAAATTTTTGTTTTCAAAGAACTTAAGTATTATAAATTAAAAGGCATTTACAGTTTTTCTAATAGCCACTAATTTGTTCATTAAACCTTCAAAATAGTCTAAATGAAGCATATTAGCACCATCACTTTTTGCATTTGCAGGGTCAAAGTGTGTTTCGATAAAAATACCGTCAACACCTACAGCGATACCCGCTTTTGCTACTGTTTCGATCATGTCAGGTCTTCCTCCTGTAACACCAGCAGTTTGGTTTGGCTGCTGTAAAGAGTGTGTAACATCTAAAACCGTAGACGCATATTGCTGCATAGTAGGAATTCCTCTAAAATCAACAATCATATCCTGGTATCCAAACATAGTACCTCTGTCTGTAACCATAACGTTTTCGTTATTACAGTCTAAAACCTTTTGTACAGCATGTTTCATACTTTCCGGACTCATAAATTGTCCTTTTTTAAGGTTTACTGTTTTTCCTGTATTAGCGGCAGCAACAACTAAATCTGTCTGACGAACTAAAAACGCAGGAATTTGTAAAACATCAACGTACTGTGCAGCCATATCGGCATCTTCATTTGTATGGATATCGGTAACAGTTGGAACGTGAAAAGTTTCTGAAACTTTTCTTAATATTTTTAAAGCTTTTTCATCTCCAATTCCAGAAAAACTATCGATTCTTGAACGGTTTGCTTTTTTAAAAGATCCTTTAAATACATAAGGGATTTGTAAGTTGTCGGTAATACCAACTAATTTTTCAGCAATTCTAAGAGCCATTTCTTCTCCTTCAATAGCGCAAGGCCCCGCCAATAAAAAGAAATTTCCGCTTTCAGTGTGCTTGATTTGTGGAATATGTTGTAAGTTCATAAAATTATTTTTTTGCAATGCAAAGGTAGTCATGATTTATGAATAGCAGATGAAGATTTAAGATTATTTTAAGAACACGAATAGCTGATAGAGACCTTAACAGCAGTAACGAATTTCTAAAATTTCTTAATAATGATTAAATGCTTTTTCCGGTGCAATATTAAAGTTTGAAAAGAAACTAATAAATGATATTTATCATGTTCTGCAGTTTTGCAGTTTACTGCTTTTTCAAACTTAGATTATACTGTGTTTCTTTTTGCTCTCCATCTTTTAATTAAAAATTGAATTACAATAATTATAATCAGGACAAAAATAAAAAAGAAACAAGCGACAGCCATTCCTACAAGCGGCATACCGCATCTTACAGGATTCGGCTCATATTGTTTTGCAAGATTGTAATCTGCAATATTAAAAGCCAAAAAAGAAAATATAATCTGAAGAAGAAAATTTATCCATGAAACAGGACTAAATTTTAAAGATGATGATTTATAGATTGAATAACTTCCTAATAGTAATTGTGATAAAACTGGAAAAATAATAAGCAGTAAAGGCAGTATGTTAAGCATTTTTATTTCAGATTAACTATAGTTTATTCTTGTAAATTTTACTCCTTTTTTAAAGTCAATCCCATCGGAACCATTAAAATTCCTTTTTCATAAATATTTAAATACAGCGTTACAGGTTTTTTCTGTCCTTCCCATGTTAATTCATATACATTTAAAAATCCGGCGCCCATATCGCTTCTTTTTGTTGGAAAAGGACAGCAGGTTTCTAAACGCTTATATGTGATTTTTTCTCCGTTTGGTCCGGCTAAAGCATTCAAAAAACGCACTTCGTTCGTTGCTTCGTCACGGGTGTTTTTAAAAAATATATTTACAGGATAATCAGGATTATAACCATACTTTTTGTCTTTGCTGAATAGCGAAATTACAAACGTATTGTTTTTATTTAAAACTAAATCAGGAGCATTATCGTCTACATTTTTTAAAGTCGATTTTGTGCTTATACAAGAAGCTGCAGTTATTAATAGAATAATGAAAAGAGCTGTTTTTTTCATGGTTGAGGTTTATTTTGGTCATGCAAATGTAAAAAAGGTTTTGCCACAGATTAAAAGATTAATAAGATTTTTAATCGTTAATCTAAATCTTTATCAAAAAGAGATTTATTCAGCCTTTTTTCCATTTAGTCTTAATATACCAATTACAATCAGATATTGTGCCACAAGATAGGTAAGCATAATAATAAATGAACTTTTTTTGAGCGGCATATAAAATTTATTGAGAGCCAAAATACTATCTGAAATTACAAAAAACAAAGCACCAAAAAACACCAGCTGATTGGCTGGTTTTTTCCAGATTAAAAGTCCGTTATAAGCAAACAAAAGCATTATTGAAATAACACTCGCATATACGATAACCGGAATTTTTAAATCGCCTAATGAAGGCAGTAAAACAGAAAGCATTCCAATTAAATAAACGGCAATAAGAATACTTCCAAATATAAAAATAATTGAATTTCGTTTGATTTTTTCTTTAGTCTGCCTGTTAAAAAGCACACAATACAGAATGTGGGAAATTAGAAAAGAAATTAATCCCAGAATAAAATATATTTCGGCAATATCTGAAAAAAGCAGAATTACATCGCCAATCCAGGAAAAGAGTAATGCGGTTAAAAGTAAATTTTGAGTTGGAAATCTTTTAGAAAAGTACACGCCTAAAATTAACAGCGGAATTAAAGCAGGTTTTAGGTAACAGTCTAAACTTTCATATCCCAGATATAAAATAAGCAGATAAATAAAGCAGTATGCAGTATAAATTTTAAAAAATAGAATATTTTTCATTATGCGGTTTGTGAATTTATGGTTTGGTTTTGGTTAGTTTTAAAATCGACAGTTACAAAGTAAATCGTTATTAAAAAAGATACACTTAAATAACCTAAAATTATATAATTACTTAAAGAGAAAACGGTGTTGAGACCAAACCAATCGCCGTAAAATAAAATTACAGCTGTTGCCAGAGACAATCTAAAACCTTCCCAGACAATAGCAAATCTGCTTTTATCCATTAGTTCAGAGCTGCTGTAAATGGTTATAAAAATAAAGAACCCGTAAACAAAAATATTTGGCAGGCCAATTTTGGCAATATTCTCAAATAAATAACTCACAAACAAAAGTGTGATTAAAATTTGAGCAACTGACCAATAAATGAGTTTTTGAGAATTTTGTGTGCCGTATTTTTCAAAATCAAATACATTTTCGATTTTGTTAACCGGATATTTTTCTTCGAAATTCTCAGGACGCCAGCCTGTTGGTTTAAACCAAATGGTTAGTTTATCTTTCCAGCTTTCGGCTCGCCAGGCGTCTTTTATTAATAAAGTTAAATGCTGAAAATTTATTTTTATCGGATTCCATGTATTGGCAGGTCTTGTAATTCCAAAAACTGGAGGAACATGGTCTAATTCTTCCTGAAAAGTTCCAAAAAGTTTATCCCAGAAAATAAATATCTGCGAATGGTTTTTATCTAAATATTCAGGATTTATGGCATGATGAACCCGATGATGCGAAGGCGTTACGAGAATTTTTTCTACAAATCCCATTTTTTTAATGTGTTTGGTATGATACCAAAACTGTAAAAATAAATGGAGCGGAAGTGTTATGGCAATTACAGAAGCCGGAACTCCTAATAATGCTGCCGGAATAAGCAGAAAAGTAAATAAATTAACCAGACTCGCTACAGGCTGGCGCAGCGCACAGGCAAGATTAAACTCTTCACTGCTGTGGTGAATGGCGTGTTTATTCCAAAAAAAGTTAATTTGATGTGCCAGTCGATGACTCCAATATCCGTAGAAATCAATAACAAAAAAGGCAATGACGTAAGATAGAACTGTGGCTTCCTGATGGAAAAATGCAATTTTAGAAACCATCCACTCATAAGAAAGAAAAGTAATGCTGAGTCCTAAAACATCTTTTACAGAATTGGTAATTCCGGAACTAATACTGGAAACGCTGTCAATTAATGGAGCAGTATCGTTCTTTTTGTAAATGCCGTAAAGTTTTTCAATTACAATTAGAACTAAAAAAACAGGCATTGCAATAATTAATATTTTACCATATTCTTCCATAAAAAAACATTCTATTTTATTTCAAATATAAAATAAAATAGAATGTTTTTTAAATTATTGGTAAATTAAACAATTTCAGCACTTAGTCCAGCTTCCAAAAGTTGTGTACATTGAGGTTTAAGTTTTTCTATTGGGCCTGTTTTTACAGTGCATTTTCCGTTGTAATGTACAATTAAGGAACATTGTTCGGCTTGTTCTGCCGTATGGTCACAAACGCGCATTAAAGTATCAATAACGTGGTCAAATGTATTTACATCATCGTTATACATAATGATTTCATTATTGAACACAGCCGCTTCTTTCTCGCGGACTTTTTCTCTTACTTTCTCTTTAGTACTCATCTTATCTAGTTTTTGTACTTTGTAATTACTATCTAATTTACGTATTTTAATGAAACCCAGTTGTTTCTTTGTAACTTTTTAACATACGTCAAACCTTTTTCTGTGCATGAAGCATCGATAAACGGAATGTCTTCTTCATAAAAACCACTGAATAAAATAATTCCTTTTGGATTTAAACTATCAACATAAGCCTGCATATCATTCAACAAAATGTTTCGGTTGATATTGGCAATAATTAAATCGTATTTTTTTCCTGCCAATAAAGCTGCGTCGCCCTCATAAATGGAAATGTGTTTGCAATTATTGCGTTCGGCATTTTCAATAGAATTTAAATAACACCAATTGTCAATATCAATGGCATCGATTGGTTCAGCGCCTTTCATTTCGGCTAAAATGGCTAAAATTGCAGTTCCGCATCCCATGTCAAGTGTTTTTAAACCTTTAACATCCATTTCCAGTAAATGCTGAATCATCATGTGAGTGGTTTCGTGATGTCCGGTTCCAAAACTCATTTTTGGTTCAATCACAATATCAAATTCTGCATTTGTTTTTTCATGAAAAGGAGCGCGAACATGGCATTTCCCATCAACGTCAATTGGCTCGAAATTCTTTTCCCATTCCTCGTTCCAGTTTACCTGATCGATTTCTTCAATTGTATATTCAATTTTAAACTCCTCAGATTGTAGAATATAAATATCATCCAGGATATTCTCATCCCATAAATCCTTTTTCACAAAAGCCGAAATTCCGTTTTCAGTTTCTGTAAAACTTTCAAACGCTTTTTCGCCCAATTCAGCCACTAAAATTTCAGAACCCAATTCTTTTGGCTCAATTGTAAAATGATATCCTAAATATATATTCGACATAAATAAAAATTTTTGCAAAGGTAAGAATACAAAGCAAAAGTTGTTCATAAATAAATCATATTGTTATAAATTTTAATACTAATTTTGAATTATATTTTGTAAGTTTTTTATTATCATGAAAAATGTTTTTTTTGTTCTGCTTTTTGTCGTTTTGAGCTCGGGAAACCGTGAAAATGGCCACAAAGTAATTCGTTCCTTTTGTTACTGGAAAACCAATCTTTACTTTCAGGAAGAAGACGATTCTCTGGTGAATAAACTAGATGTAAAACACATGTATGTTCGTTTTTTTGATGTTGATTATAATCCGTACTCAAAAGAACCGCTGCCTGTTGCCACTATTTGGGATATTTCGTTTAATAAAAGCAACCCCGAAATCACACCGAGTATTTTTATAACGAATGAAGTTGTTTTAAAATCAGATACGAAACAGTTAGACAGTCTCGCAGTCAGGATGGCCAAACGAATCGAACAGATTGGTAAAAAAATGAATGACACAAAAGCTGATGTCATAGCTTCAAATATTGTGTACCCAAAAGATTATTATAAACAAAAAGACTATAAACCTTTAAATTATGATTCAGTAAGATCTGCAGAATCTGCCAAATTAAAAGTGGCATTTAAAGAAATTCTAATAGACTGCGACTGGACCGAAAAATCTCAGAAGAATTATTTCTATTTATTAAAACAAATTAAAAACCAGCTGCCATCTTCAAAAATAGCTGCAACCATAAGACTGTGGCAGTATAAATATGCTTCAAAAGCCGGAATTCCGCCAGTAGATAAAGGTTTGCTGATGTGTTATAATATTACAAAACCAGACGATTTACAGACTAAAAATTCTATTGCAACAAGCGAAGAATTAGCACAATACATAACACATAGCGATTATAAACTCAAACTAGACATTGCACTGCCATTATACAGCTGGGCGGTTGCTTTTAGAGGAAATCAGTTTAAAGGTATTTTGTCTGATTATGACCAGTTGATTAAGGATACGATTAAAGTAAAGAAAACTTCTGATTCCAAATATTTTTTGAAGGATGATGTATTAGTCGGGCAGACGTATCTTAGAAATGGTGATGAAATTAGAATTGAGAAAATTTCAGACAGCGAACTTGACAAGATGATTTCAATTATTAAAAATAAAATCCAGATTGATAATCAGACAAAAGTGACTTTTTTCTCTTTTGATAAAGAATACATAAACGATTATGGAACCGAAAATATTTCAAATTATTATGCGCGCTTTTAGCAGTTTACTTTTAGTTTTAAGCGTTCAGTTTTCATTTGCCTGCGGATGGAGTGTTTCTCCCGAAACCAGCCGTTTGGCTTTGTTTAAAGCACAGCGAGAAGGTTTCTTTAAACTTACGCCATTTTACTACTCAGCAGATTATTATTACTCAACCAATACTGTTTCGGGTGTCGATCAGGAAAAGAATTGTTTAGAGTGGAAGAAAAAATTGGGTAATAATATAAATGCAAATGATGTTCATGTTATTTTATATGAAACAGATTCTGAACAGTTTCAAACGGCTTTTGAAAATAAAACATTGAAAACTGTATTTGCAAAAAACACATTTGTTGACGCTTTGCTGTTATCTAAAAACAAAGCTTTTTTAAATTATATTTTACTGGCCAAAAAACTGGAATATAATAATGTTCAGGACACGAAATGGGAATCCTGGGGGCAAATTAGAAGTAATTATAATAACAATGAACTGAAAGATAATTTTGATTTTGAGAAGAAAATAAAAAGTTCAAAAGATGCCTTTTTAAAACAGCGTTATGCTTTTTTAGCACTGCGTTATTATTTTTATGCGCAGCAAGATCAAGATGTTGTTCAATTGTATAATATCTATTTTGCTTCTGAATCAAATACAATCCTGAAACCTTGGGCATTGTATTATAATGCTCTATGTATTGATAATCTGCCTTTACAAAATTATTTGCTTAGTAAAGTTTTTAATTCTTGCGAAGAAAAATCGTTTGCTGTGTTACAGCATTACAATTGGAAATTGACTGATGAAACTTTGGCATTAGCCCAAAATGATGAAGAGCGAAGTGTTATTCTCGCTATTGAAAGTCTTAGAAATCCAGCTCCGGACTTAAAATCTATTAAACAAATTTATGAGTTAAGTCCAAATAGTTTGTTTTTGAGTTTTTTAATTGGAAGAGAAGTGAACAAACTCGAAGATTGGATTTTTACGCCTCAGTATACCAACGATGGAACTCCATCAGTAGTTTTCAGCGATACATATTGGTATGAAAATTATGCTAAAGCGAAAGAAGAAAATTTTAATAAAGATATTTTATACTTAAGAGAATTAGAATATTTTCTGATTTCTATTCGCGAACAAACTTCGGGCGAGCAGAAAGATTATATCACTGCAGCAATAGCTCAGTTATGTTTTATTGATGATCAGGTCGACGAAGGAAAAAAATATACCAACATGATTTCAAATAAGGCCAATGCATCGATACAAATGCAGAAAAATATTCAGCTGGCTTTGGTTTCATTAAAACAAGATGATTTAAAGAACGAAAAAGTTCAAAATCAGCTTTATACTCATTTTAATTCAGTCGAAAATCTGGTAGAAACGGATCACGGATTATTTAAAAATTTATATAGTTTCTACCGAATTGCAAGCAGTGATTTTTATAAAAAAGGAGATGTAGTAACAGCTGGTTTGCTTTCGATGAAATCGGATATTAAAAATGAAGGAGAATATTCTGTTTATAATAATCCGTACTTTTTTAGTTATATAGGCTATTTTGACCGAAATGCATCGGTAAAAGACATTGATCTTTTAATGGCTTTGCAAGAGAAAACAAATAAAACGCCTTTTGAAAAATATATCTGTTCTGGAACAATTGCTCCAAATAGTAATTATTACAAAGATTTAAAAGGAACAATTGCTTTTAGAAACAATAACCTGGAATTGGCTTACGAAACTTTTTCAAGCATGCCTTAGGATTTTTGGGAAAAGAACTATGAGTATAAAGCCTATTTAAACGAAAATCCATTTACACCTAAAATTCTGCAAAAACAGGAAGAACGCAAATTCGATTATCGTTTCAATAAAGCCGATTTTATTGCTAAATTAATTCAGCTGAAAAAACAAAATACAGCAAGCAGTAATCTGCAATTAGCTCATGCGTATTTTAATGTTTCGTATTTAGGAAATTCATGGATGATGACATCTTATGATTGGAGTTCCGGCGCATCATATACAGATTATGTTTACGGAGATAATACAGAGAACGAAAAGAAATACCAAAACAGTAATTATTATAATCTGAAAATGGCTAAAATGTATTATGAGAAAGCTTTAAAGATGTCTAAAAACAGCAACGAAAAAGCAATGGCTAGTTTAATGATTTTTGAATGTAATTATTACAATCATTATGCAGAGTTGGTTACAGAGGAAGAAGAAGCCAAAAATCCTTTTAAAGCAGGGAAGGAGCTGGTTAATTTTTATTCGATTTACAAAACAACGCCAACGTTTAAAAAGTACAATTGTCCGTTACTATCATCATTTATAAATTAGTAAAGTTGTAAATGCTTCAAATTATATAGAAATAAAAAAGCGATACTATTATATAGTATCGCTTTTGTTTTAAGCCACAGATTAAAAGATTAAAGAGGATTTATTCAAAACTTACAATAAAATCTGTGGAAATCATTTTAATCTGTGGCAAAATAATTTTTTAGATAGCAGTAACGATAGCCAAGAAATCATCAGCTTTTAAAGCAGCGCCTCCAATTAAACCACCATCTACATCTGGTTTAGAGAAGATTTCTTTAGCATTTTCTGGTTTTACAGAACCACCGTATAAAATAGAAACTTCATCTGCGATTTCAGCTCCAAAAGCTTTGCGGATCGTTTCTCTGATAAATTCGTGCATTTCCTGAGCTTGTTCTGGTGAAGCAGTTTCCCCAGTTCCGATAGCCCAAACTGGCTCATAAGCTAAAACAATTTTTGACCAAGATTCTTTTGCGATATGGAAAACTCCGTCACGTAATTGGTTTTCAACAATATTGAAGTGATTTTCAGACTGACGGTCTTTTAATTCTTCTCCAAAACAGAAGATTACTGTCATATCATGTTTTAAAGCAGTATCAACTTTGTTTGCGATTAAAGCATCAGTTTCGTGGAAAATAGCTCTACGCTCAGAGTGACCTAATATTACAGTATTAACACCAATGCTTGTTAACATATCTGCAGAAATTTCTCCTGTAAAAGCACCACCTTCAGCTTGGTGAACGTTTTGAGCAGAAACTCCAATAGTTGTATTTTTTAATTTAGCAGCAGCAGCTTGTAAGTTTACAAAAGTTGGCGCTACAATAACTTGTGCATTTGTTTTTGCTGGAATTTTTGCAATTAATTCGTTTAATAATTCTTCAGTCTGCGCTGCATTTTTATGCATTTTCCAGTTTCCTGCAACAATCGATTTTCTCATTTTGGTAGTTTTTGTTATTCTTTTAATTTTTTTGTTTGAATGAAGTAGATTAAATAACAGCAATTTTAAAATTGCTGTTATTTTAAAATTATTTTAAGCTTTTAAGCGTTTCATTGATTTTGTCGAAATCAGTTTCGATAGCACGATATAAAACTATTTTTCCGGTTTTGTCAATAACAATATATCTTGGAATCCAGTCTAAGTCAATTGCTTTTCCAAAAACACCTTTCATACCGTCGTTCATCATAAAATGATCGCCTTTTAATTCGTGTTTTTCTATTCCAGCTTTCCATTTATCAGCTGTTTTATCAGCAGAAAGGAATAAATAAGAAACATCAGGATTGTTAGCTTGTAACTCTTTTAATTTTGGCATTGCTTTTACACAGTCGCCGCACCAAGAAGCCCAAACTTCGATAACTAAAGTTTTTCCTTTGTATTTTTTTAAAATGTTTTTAAAAGTAACCTGACCTCCGTCAAGGGTTAATAATTTTTCTGATAAAGCCTCTTTAGAAAAACTTGTTTTCTGAGCCTGAGAGCAAGAAAAGGTTATAAATGCAATAAAGATTAAAGCTATTTGTTTCATAGAATTAGTGATTTTCAACAAAGTTAAACAAACAAATTGAAAGCCAAATGCAGATTAACAAAATTTGAAGACTCGTTTGTTTTGTAACAAAACAGCCGTTTTAGGTTAGAAAAACCAGAATGAAATCGTAATAGTTGGGTGTAAAAATCAGTATTTTTTTGAAATGCTTTTTTTGAAAAGACCGAAACTTTGAATTTTTTATTTTTAAAAGAAAAAATTAAAGTAAAAAAACGTCTGATTATTGAATTTTCAGGTAAATAAAAATCAAAAAAAGAGCTTAAAATTTTTAAGCTCTTTTCCGTTTATAAGATATCTAAAATTAAATTTTAGTACTGATTAAAATTTTATAAATACCAGTTGTTTTGTCTAATTGAAATTCAGCATTTTTAATTTCGAATGAATTAATTCTGCTAAAACTGCAGCCTTTTTCGCTTACTCTTTCAGCAGAAGCATGCAGTTCAAAAACCACTTTTTCCCTGAATTGCTATAGAATAATTAAAGACTCCGGACTGCCATCCTATAGAATTAATTACAAGACGATTTAAATCTTCATTTTTTATGTAAGCGTATTGTATCACTTTATTTGCATCTAAATCTGTTACAGTAACGGCTTGTTTTGAATCAAAAGTTCCGTTAGTGTAAAGGTTCTCCCCAGAATCTTTGTCTACAAATTCAAAAGAAAAATAAGGAGGCGGAGTAGTGCAGTTATTAGATTCACTTGTACAGCCTAAAGTTGTAATAAGTAATAAAATAAATGAAAATTTGATTAATCTTTTCATAGGTTTGGTTTTGTTTTTGGTTCACCCAAATGTAAGATTATTTCTCTTGTATCAAAATTAAGATTTCACTACCGGAAACTATTTTTAATTCAGTTGATAATTTCCATTTGCCCATTTTTTGCAAGGTACAATCCATTCGTCTAACGCTTTATATAAAAAGCCATGTTTTAAATTGGTATTTAATTCTATTTCTTTAAAATGGTTTACTTTAAGCTTTGAAGTTTCTTTTCTTCTAACCGCCGAAACCCCATAAATATCTGATTTTTCATAAATTGTTAAAATATTGCCGCAAAAATTAATATCAGGAATTTCTTCAATATCAACATCTCTAAAACAGCCTATAAAAACAAAATTAACGTCAGGATTTGCTAAATAAGTCGAAACAAATTGTGCAATATAACCGCCCTTTGAAGTTCCAATAACGGTTATTTTGTTAGGAGAAACTCCTTTTTTTAATAAGTTTTTAATTTGTTTTACAATTTTTTCGGCATAATCAGCAGCATTGGTGTTTTTCTTTCTCTTTTCACTAAAAACTATAAAGTTATCTTTTCTAAATGATGCTAATATTTCATTGTATTCTGCTTTTCCATATTCAGGTTGTGCTGTGTTTAAATCATTTTCTTCAATAAATTTATTATGAAGAAAAAAGATATATCGCTGATCTTTATTGGGTGTTTTTTCCTGACTAAAAGCGGTAAAAGTATAAAGAGCAGTAAATAAAATGGTTAAAAGTAATTTTTGAGTTTGTTTCATAAAGGATAGTTTTTTTTCATAAAAAAAGTCCAATTTTAAAAAGGACTTTCATATATATGTGATAACTTAAATTATAAATTCAAGTTAAAAGTGAGCTTATTGACTTCTTCTTGTTTATTCGATTCGATAACTTTTAGATTATCTAATTTTTTATCAATCTTTACTTTAGAATTAAGCGAAGCACTTTTGTTTTCAGTCAAAACTTTTTTTATTGTAGTTTTCATAATTCTTTTCTTTTTATAATAAAACCCAAAAAATCACCATTTGTTTTAAAAGGTACACTGGTTACGTTTCCAAACTCATTTATTATTGCTCCAAAGATAGCGAAAGTTTCGGATAATTCTTCTAAATTAATAGAGATTGCCCTTCTGTATAAACGTGTTCGTCCAAGTGTGCTGCCTTTAAAGAAGATCATTCTCTCAGGATATTTTTCAGTAAAAAGATAAACCGATTTGGCAACAGTAGCTAAAATTATATTCCGGTCTCCATTGTCTGTAATTGTTGAATCATCCAAAGTGTATTTTTTCTGAACTTCATTGTATATTAAATCTCCAAATGCCAGATTATATATTTCCTTAGATTGAGTAGCATTAAATGTTATGATTTTTGTTATTTCTCCATTTGAGCCAACACTTTTAAATTCAAAAATAGTTGTGTCAGTATTTCTATACAGATCATATTGTAAATGCTTCATTCGTTTAATTTGAATCCGCAAAAATATAAAATTAAGTAAAAAAAAAGCCACAATTTAAATTGCGGCTTTTTTGAATTTTATGATGGTAATAATTATAGACTATACGCAACATCTGATAGTTTTAAATCATCAACATCGTTGTAATGTAGTTTTTGAACAACAGTTCCTTTTTGTATTACAACAATACTAGGATTTGCTCTTTCGATTGTTTTTAAAGTTGTGGCATCACAGAAATAGAAATCAATATCTAAATTATATTCTTTTTTTGCTTTTGCGATTTCATCAGCTCCAGATGCAGTCATAGAAATAACTTTGTAACCTTTAGCTTTTGCATCTGCAGTAACTTTAGCCAGTTTTTTCATTCCGGCTGGGTCAGATTTAGTTAAATCATACGTTACAAAAACTAATAATTTTGGTTCTTTTAATAATTCATCTTTATAATCAGAATCATCTTTTGTCATTGTAAAATCATGAATTGGCGGTACATAACCTTCAGAAATAACTTTGTCTTTTCTATCTACAAACGTTGCGCCTTCTGGAATATTCATTAAATCTTTTTCGGTAAACTCTTTGTCAACTCCGTTTACTTTGTAAATGAAAATCATTTCAACAACTGACTTTGGCGCACCTTCAGGAATTTCCATTCCTTTTTCAATATTATTTCCAACTTTATACGGACGGAAATCTTTTATAGGATTATGATTTATAACCCAATATGCCATTAATGCTGATAAAATTACACTAAGATAAACTGCAAAATTCGTTTTTGAAGTTGAAAATAAAGGTTTTATTAGTTTTTGGTTGAAGAATAAAATCAAAATGAAGAATAGTAAAACTACATCTTTTGTAAATGACTGCCAAGGTGTTAAATGTAAGGCATCACCAAAACAGCCGCAATCTTTTACCACATCAAAATAAGCAGAATAGAAGGTAAGGAAGGTAAAGAAAACAATTAAAAGCAATAGAGCCCAAATTGTTTGTGTGGCTTTATAGCCTACTAATAACATTACTCCTAAAACTACTTCTAATATTACCAGAACAATAGCCATACTTAGTGTAAACGGCTCTAAAAAAGGCATATTGAAAACAGGTTCACTAAAATACTCTGTGAGCTTATAAGAGAAACCTACCGGATCGTTCAATTTAATTAATCCGGAAATGATAAATAATACACCGACAAATAATCGGGAGAATTGGGTAATGATGTTTTTCATAAGTAATATTTAAATATTCAAATTCCAATATTAAACCTGGAATTTAGTCCCGATAGCTGTCGGAAGGAATTTCTATTTATTTATAGGATTTAGGATCAAAGCAAAAACAGAATAATTAATCATATCCTGATAATTAGCATCGATTCCTTCAGATACAATTGTTTTTCCTTTATTATCTTCAATTTGTTTTACGCGAAGCAGTTTTTGAAGAATCAAATCAGTTAATGAACTTACTCGCATATCGCGCCAGGCTTCGCCATAGTCGTGATTTTTGGCTTCCATTAAATCTTTCGTCAATTTTACTTTAGCATCATATAATTCGGTTGCTTTTTCAACATCCAAATCCGGCTGATCTACAACGCCTAATTCAAGCTGAATCAAAGCCATGATAGAATAATTGATGATTCCGATAAATTCTCCTTTTTCGTCTTCGTCAACTTTACGGACTTCGTTTTCCTGTAAACTTCTAATTCGTTGTGCTTTTATAAAAATCTGATCTGTCAGCGATGGCAGTCTTAAAATTCTCCACGCACTGCCATAGTCTTTCATTTTATTGATAAACAGGGTTCGGCAAACCTCGATTACATTATCAAACTCTTGGGAAGTATTCTTCATTTATATGCTGTATATTTGCTAAAATTTCTTCAAAAATAAGGATAATTTTTTAAGAGTTTCAAGTTTACGGTTCGCTTTGTTTCAAGTTTTTTCTAAACAAAGTGTTAACGGCAGTAACTTGAAACTGAAAAAATGTTTCAAGTTCTCGAACTTACGCAATCTGCATCAACTTGAAACTTTGAACAATTAAAAACTTGAAACAAAATGTTTATTAACTGCAAAGGCGAACTTATAGATTTATCGATTCCTAAAGTAATGGGGATTTTAAACGTTACGCCGAATTCTTTCTTTGATGGAGGGAAATATAAAAATGAAGACGAAATTATTTCGCAAGTAGATAAGATGCTTTCAGAAGGCGCAGCATTTATTGATATTGGAGCTTATTCCAGTAAACCAAGCGCTGAATTTGTAACCGAACAAGAAGAAATCGACCGAATTGTTCCTGCAATTGAATTGATTTTAAAGCATTTTCCAAAAACATTATTATCAATTGATACTTTTAGGGCTGAGGTAGCAAAAGCGAGTATCGAAAGCGGTGCGGCGATAATAAATGATATTGCGGCGGGCGAATTAGATGATAAAATGTTTGATGTTATCGCAAAATATAACGTTCCATATATCATGATGCACATGCGAGGAAATCCGCAGACGATGCAGAGTTTGACGCAATATGATGATATCATTAAAGAAATGCTTTTCTATTTTTCTGAAAAAGTAAAACAAGCAAGGGCATTAGGAATTAACGATTTAATCTTAGACCCTGGTTTTGGTTTTGCTAAAACAACGGATCAGAATTATGAAGTCATGCAGAAAATGGAACTTTTTAATCTTTTAGAATTACCTGTTTTAGCAGGGATTTCAAGAAAATCAATGATTTATAAAACGCTGGATATTACACCGCAAGAAGCTTTAAACGGAACAACATTTCTAAATGCTATTGCTTTGACAAAAGGCGCTAAAATTCTTCGTGTGCATGATGTAAAAGAAGCAGTGGAATGTGTTACTTTGTTTTTGAAGTTGAATATGTAAGCGAATAAGTATTTATTTTTAACTGAATTATGGAAAAAGAAGAAAAAAAATATGATATAGATTTTATAAAAAAAGCACATAAAGGGAGTTCATCTCATAAGGAAGAAATTTTAAAAGGAGATTTATGTGGGTGTTTTCATTGTAAAAAAGTGTTTTTTGCTAAAGAAATCAATGAATGGATAAAAGAAAAAGAAGGAGAAACTGCAGTTTGTCCATTATGTGGTATAGATTCTGTTTTGAGTTCTCAATTTCCTGTAAGTGATAATAATTTTTTAAAAGAGATGAATCGATATTGGTTCTCATAATTTATAATTTAAAATGAAATACTTCTCTATACTTATAATCTGCCTTTTGTTTTCCTGCGGAAAAAAAGAAGATGTTTTACTTCCAAAATCAAATATTTCAATTGTAAAAGATGTACAAGATCATTCGCCGATTTATATTTTCTTTAAAAAAGAAGGAAAAGATACAATTGCCGATTTGAATAGAAAAAGTGCTATTATTTCAACCAATTGGATTTTAAATATCGACAAACGTTTGCCATTAAAAGTCGTAATTCCGCAGGTAATAAAAATGCAGGAAAAAAAGCGTAACGAGAAAATGCACCAAAACGAAGAATCTGAAAATTATTATTCTTATGCAGATTCTATTGGAAAGAATTTGGCTTTTCTGCCTTTTACGAAAGTGTTTTATAAAATGGAAAAACCAAGTAGAGAAAATTTTGTTGTTTACTTTAGAAAAGGGAAAAAACAAGTTTTCATGGGAAATAAAGAAATACAAATATCAAATATACTAAAGTATTTTTATAGTATTAAGTTCCAAAGTGTACCAGATTTAGTATTTTTCTTTGATAAGAACATGAGTTATGAAGAATACATTCAATATAAAATTCTACTGCAAAAAGATGTAACTTATAATCTTGATACACTTCCGGTAGAATTCATCTTTTAAACCTGAAACAAAGAAAACCTGAAACAAGAAACTATTGATGATGATAAGGTTCGTTGCGTAAAATTGTAAATCCGCGGTACAATTGTTCAATAAAAAATAAGCGAACCATTTGATGCGAAAATGTCATTAGCGAAAGCGAAACTTTTCCCTGTGCTTTTTTATAAACTGTTTCAGAAAATCCGTAAGGACCGCCAATTACAAAAACCAGTGTTTTTACACCAGAATTCATTTTCTTTTGGAGTTCTTCTGAGAAACCAACACTAGAGATGGTTTTTCCGTTTTCATCCAATAAAATAAGCTGATCAGTTGCTGAAAGTTTAGACAGAATCAGTTCGCCTTCTTTTTCCTTTTGCTGGCTTTCAGATAAGTTTTTTACATTTTTAATGTCAGGAATAATTTCCAGATCAAATTTGATATAAAAGGACAAACGTTTGGTATAATCGTCAATCAAAGTTTGAAGCGATTTATTATCTGTTTTGCCTATAGCGATAAGTTTTATATTCATTATATTTTTCTTTTGCCACTAATTGCACTAATTAGCACGAATTTATTTTTTTGCCACAGATTTCACAAATTGAAACAGATTACATTATTTAAATTAAAAAAAAATCCTTTTAATCTGTGAAATCTGTGGCAAAATAAAAACACTATTTTTTGTTTTCAAAAACCGTTTCGAAATGTTCTACAATTGGAAAAGGTTCGTAATAATGATGTAAAATTTTCTTCCACTCTAAATATGCTTCAGAAGTTCTAAAACCTACTGTATGATCTTCAAGTGTATTCCAGTCGACCAATAAAAGATATTTGTTTTCAACTTCAAGACATTTTTCTAAACGATGTCCTAAATAACCATCGATTGATGAAATGTATTGGCTTGCTTTAGTAAAGTCAGCTTCAAATTGATTAGCTAATTCTGGTTTTACGTAAAGAAATGCGGCTTCTAATATCATAGTTTACTGTTATCAAACCCGACAGGTTTTTAAAACCTGTCGGGTTTCGTTTAGTTGTTAAACTTCGCTTCAAAAGTTTTAAAACGGTTATCTAGATCTTTGATTAATTGCTTTTTTACCGAAGCATCTTGAATAAAACTGTAATTGATGCTGTTGTAAACGTATTTTTTTATTGTTTCGTAACTTACGTCAGGATATCTTTTTGCTAGTAAAACATATTGTTCTGTCATATTGCTTCTTAAAATTCCCGCATCGTCTGTACTGATTACAATTGGCACATTAAATTCTTTGTAAAGCGTAAACGGATGTCTGTTTTCTTTTACCTTCAAAATGAATTCGTTGCTCACTAAATTGATTTCAATTGGAATGTTTTTTTGAGCCATATATTTCAATAAATCATACGAATTGGCTTCGTAAGCGATATCAACTCCGTGACCAATTCTGTTTGCACCGGCAACATAAATCGCATCGTTAATGTGCCACGTCAATTCTTCTGGTTGAACCAATCCTAAAGTCAATTCACCCGCATGAAGCGTATATTTTACGTCTGGAAATTTAGAATGACAGTATTTAAACATTACCATGTGAAGCCAGTAATCTTTCATAGAAGTCTGCCCGTGTTCTGGAGAAACGATGTTTACACCAGCAGTCAGTTTACTTTCGTTTGACGAAATAAAAGCAATAACCAGGTTTTTGAATAAATCTACAGGTTCCATAAAACGAAGTACAAAGTTTTGATAACGCATGGTCAACTTTTCGTCATCCATTTTTAAATCCTTGTGCAGTTTTGCTATGAAATTAGTATTGAAATCATCAGCATATTTTTTAGCGTCTTTTTTCTGAAGCGATTTATACAAATCATCTAAAAGTTTCAGAACTGCTTTTTCGTCTTTTTGATCAGCAGATTGGCGAAGTTTTGTATTGAAATCAGCTAAATCTGAAACATTCATATCGCATGGAATTGTCGATAATTGTGTTTCGATATAACTTACATTTTCGGCAATGGCACGTTTTTTTAATTCGAGCATTCCTTCTGCAAAATGACCTTGAATTGTGGGTTCAAATTTCATGAAAGAATCAAAAAACTGATCGTCAGAAGGTACAGAACCATTATAATCTTTTACCGACCAAGTCTGCATAATCTGCTGTTCGTAATACTCTAATTTTCCTTTGTTATTAAGAGAGGAGAAGTTTTCCCAGTTTCCGTTTGCAGTTTTGGTTTTAGAAACTGCCATAGTTTCTAAATTCAAATAAAAGTCTTCTGCAATTGCTCTTTCTAAAAGAGGTTCTGCATAAACTGATCCTGAAAAATGGTGGTGTAAATCGCCTCCTTTTGGCATTTGTTGAAAAAAAGCTGTTAAGAGAGCTTCATTATTTCTGATTTTTTCTAAATAACTCTCAGCTGATTGAGAAAAGCCGATTTGTGCTATAAAAATACAGAAAAGCGTAATTATCCTTGTCATACTCTAAGTTTAAATTACATGCAAATATACGAGTTTTCGGAGAATTTTGAAAATTTGTTTTTTGTTGTTGTGGGTTTAACCGCAATCCCGATAGCTATCGGGATTGCGGTTAAAAAAAACTTAGAACCTTAGCATCTCAGAATCTTAGAAACTCAAGAAAAAAGTACATCACGAATTTCTTCAACTTTATCAAAAACACTTTTTGCAAAAGGACAAAGCGGAATAATTTTTAGGTTGTTTGCTCTGGCGTAATCCACGGCTGCCATAACTAATTTTTTACCAACACCTTTTCCGTTAAATTCTGGGCTTACTTCGGTATGATCGATAATAAATTTTGAATCTCCTGCCCAGGTGTAGGTCAATTTTCCAGCTTCTTTTCCGTCTTCTATGGCTTCAAAATAGCCTTTTCTTATATCGTTTATTTGTTGAATTTCCATGTTTTTTATACTAAAGAAGTTTCTATTTTAATTGTATTTATTAATGTTTTGTGTACAGGACAACTGTTTGCAATTTTTAAAATTCGTTGTTTTTGAGCATCATCTACATTTCCAGTAATTAAGATTTTGGTTGAAAATAAAGAAACGGTATGTTCTTCATTCTTTTCAAAATCTACCCAGATAGAAAGCTCTGAAACGTCCCAAGCTTTGCGGTCAATATACATCCTCAATGTAATTAAAGTGCAGGAAGCTAGAGATGAAGCAAGAAGTTCAAAAGGACTAAAGCCTAAATTTTTCCCGCCCATTTCTTGAGGTTCATCGGAGATTAGAATATTACCTGATTTAGAAGTTATTTCTGTACGATATTTTCGTGTGTCTATTGTTGCTTTAACTGTATCCATAAGTTATTTGATTCTTGGTTCAGGTAATGGAACAAATTCAGTTTCGCCCGGAACTTTTGGGAAAGTTTGTTCTGTCCAGTCTTTTTTAGCCTTTTCGATGAGGTTTTTATCAGATGAAACGAAATTCCAAAAAATAAAATGTTCTTCTGGAAATGGCTGTCCGCCGAAAATATATACTGTCGAATTTTCAGCGATTTCAAATTCGCAAAGAGAAGCTTCAGTTGTAATTAAAATTTGTCTCGGATCGTAAGTATGTTCGCCGTTTTTGATGCTTCCTTCTAAGATATACAAACCGCTTTCGCCGAATAAATCTTTACCAATATTAATTTTCTTAGCCTCTTTACTCTTAATTTCAATAAAATACAACGGACTATAAACCGGAACTGGAGATTTTTTACCAAAAGCTTCTCCTGCAATCAATTTGTATGAAACGCCGTCTTCTTCCCAAGCTGGAATATCATCTGCTTCAACATGAGTGAAATTCGGATCCATTTGTTCCAATTCTTTTGGAAGCGCAACCCAAATCTGTAATCCGTGAAGCATTTTATCTGAATGTCTTAAATATTCAGGAGTTCTTTCAGAATGTACGATTCCTTTTCCGGCCGTCATCCAGTTTACTGCTCCCGGTTTTATTTCCAATTCTGTTCCTAAACTATCGCGATGCATAATGCTTCCTTCAAACAAAAATGTCAAAGTAGAAAGTCCGATATGTGGATGCGGAGGGACATCCATATTTTCATGATCACTTAAATGTGCAGGTCCCATATGGTCGATAAAGACAAATGGCCCAACTGCTCTTTTTTCGCGGAAAGGTAATAAACGACCTACCATAAAATTGCCAATATTGGCAGCACGTTCTTCGATAATTAAACTAATATTTGACATGTGGTATTTTTTATTTGATTTGAAAACAAAATTACAGTGGTGATATAAATCTGTAACTTAATTTAGATTAAGAAAAGTTGTTTTTGGATTTTTGAATTATAAAAATAAGGAAAACCTCCGAATAATTTATTTCATTTTTGTTATTGTAAAGTGAAGTGTATTTTTGTCAGACTGAGCGAAGTCGAAGTCCCGCATGCTGAATCACTTTGCGAGACTTCGACTTCGCTGAGTCTGACAACACTAAAGATATTCTGTTTAATCAATCAACTCAAACTCCAAAACTTCACTCTCTGTCCCATTAATAATAATAGACAATTGATGAATTCCAGTATGAAAAACTCGCGTTGTAATGAGCTTAAAAGATTGATTTCTTTCGACCTTAGTTAGTTGATTTGGATGATAAATTTTCTCACTGATTTTAAAGACTTTTTTTGCCAAATGTCCTTTTGCTTTTTTATAATGCACAGCATATTCTAAACGAACTGTTTTTGGTTCTTCGTTTTTATTGTTTAAATGAAAATGAAACTGCAGGTAATCTCCAATTTTCACAACAGGTGTTTTAATTTCAAAAGACGAAAGTTCAATATTGGTGCTTTCTAAACCATAATGACTTAAAATTTCAGGATGTCCTTGTTTTAATAAAGTTCGGCTTCCGTGTTTGATAATAACATCAGTTTCTTTGCTGCGGCCTTTCCATCTGGAAGCGATTTCTAATACAATCTGAGGATTGTCTTTTGCAATATCATTTAAGTTATTGGCAACGCTTCTTCGGACATATTCTGAAGGATCATTTTTTAAATTCTCTAAAATAGGAAGAATAGAGGAGGGATCTTTTTTAAGAAATGGAATCGCCATAGCCCACGGTAATCTTGGGCGTGAACCTTCGCTGGCCAAACGTCGTACATGATGATTTTCGTGTAAAGACCATTTTGTCATTTCGTCAATCATTTTCTCTTTATATTTTAAAATAAAAGGACGAACGGCAAATTCACAGCTTATAAACTGCGTTATAGATACAAAGGCTTTCGCCGAAGTTTCAAAATCGTCTAAACCGTACATTTCGATATAATCGGCAAAGAAAATAAAAGCCAGATTGCTGTCTGCAAAGTTGTTTTTTCTTAGATTTTCTATGATTTTATCAATTAGGGAAACGGCTTCTGGAAAGTTTTGAGGCATAAACTGATGAAAAACAAATGTTGTATGTTTCATTCTTTCTTTCCATTCTTTCTGGGCAAAATCCCCTTCATAAATCGCTTCAATAAATTTTTGTTTATCGAATGCAGGATATACTTCGACAACTGCCTGACTAAAATTTTCGTAAAAAGAAACCGAGTAAATATCTTTAATTAATCCCATGATTTTTGTTTGAATGAAACTCAAAGATATTTAATTGAAAGCTTATTCAGAGATTAAGTTTTGTTAAGAATTGTAACTTTATTTTTCTGAATATCTTAATGGTTAAAAAAGAGATATTTAATGTTTTGTATAATTTTTCATGTTATCGGAATTTTCAAATCCATAAAATAAGTTCTAATTTAGCATTATTATTAAAAATAGAAAAATGATAAGCGAAGCTCAATTTCAAGCAGAATTACAACTTTTAATAAAAAATGCTATTAGAGAAGATGTTGGCCCGGGCGATTACAGTTCACTTGCCTGTATTCCAGATACAGCTCACGGTCAGGCGAAACTATTGGTAAAAGATCAGGGAATCATTGCCGGTGTTGAACTTGCCAAGATGATATTTGAACATGTTGATCCAAAATTAAAAGTAAAAACTTTTATAGAAGACGGAACACATGTAGAATACGGCGAAGTTGTTTTTGAAGTTTCAGGAAGCTCGCAATCTATTTTAAAAGCCGAAAGAGTGGTTTTGAACACCATGCAGAGAATGTCTGCAATTGCGACAAAAACAAACCATTTAATGGAGCTTTTGGAAGGAACAAACGCAAAAATTTTGGATACACGCAAAACGACTCCAAATTTTAGAGTGGCTGAAAAATGGGCTGTAAAAATTGGAGGCGGCGAAAATCATCGTTATGCTTTGTATGATATGATCATGCTGAAAGACAATCATATTGATTTTGCCGGCGGCATTACTCGTGCTATTTCTAAAACAAAAGAATATTTAAAAGAGAATAATCTTGATTTGAAAATTATTGTAGAAGCTCGTAATCTGGATGAAATCAGAGAGATTTTATTAAGCGACGGAGTTCATAGAATCTTGATTGATAACTTTAATTATGAAGATACTAAAACGGCAGTGAATTTGATTGGTTCAAAATGTCAGACAGAATCTTCTGGAAATATCAGCGAAAAAACAGTTCGTGAATATGCTTTATGCGGTGTAAATTATATTTCGTCTGGCGCTTTGACACATTCTGTATATAATATGGATTTGAGCTTGAAAGCCTTTTAAATTGTTAATTGTAAATTATCAATTATTAATTAAAAATCTAAGAAGTCTAAAAACCTAAGTATATGTCGAAAGAAATAGAGGATCGGATTGAAAAACTGCCTGTAATACGCAACGCAGCCCGACTTTTAAAAAGAATTAAGCTCCCTTGGTTAGAGGGATTTTCTTTGTATGATTTACTTGAAATGTACACTTTAGGGATTCTTGAAGGTGCTTTTTCATATCATGCAAGTGCTGTTTCTTTCAGCTTTTTTATGGCTTTATTTCCTTTTGCTTTATTTATTTTAAACTTAATTCCGTTTATTCCGATAGATAATTTTCAGGAAGATTTCCTGCAGTTTGTACAGCAGAGTGTTCCTCCAAATACGTATGATGCTATTAGTAAAATTATCAGCGATATTTTAAATAATAGTCACTCGGGCTTATTATCGTCGGGTTTTTTACTTTCTATTTTTTTGATGGCAAATGGTATTAACGGAATTTTAAGCGGTTTTGAATCGTCTAAACACGTTTTTGATAAGAGAGGTTTTTTTAGACAATATTTGGTTGCTTTGGCTATTTCACTTGTTATGACTGTAATTTTGTTTGTAACTGTGGCTACAATTGTAGTTTTTGAGGTTTTTATTCAAAAAACAATTATTCAGGATGTATTAAGCGATCGTATTCCGCTGATTATTTTAGGGCGATATTTATTCGTTATTCTGATGATTTTGATAACATCTTCAATATTATTGCGTTATGGTACAAAACAGTACAATAAAGTGCCTTTTATCAGCATTGGCTCTGTTTTTACAACGGTCTTAATTGTTATATCTTCGTTCTTTTTTGGGATTTGGGTTATAAAATTCTCAAAATATAACGAACTTTATGGTTCAATTGGGACATTATTAATTCTAATGTTTTATATTTGGATAAACTGTATGATTCTGCTTTTAGGGTTCGAATTGAATGCTTCTATCAGAAAATTAAAACAAAAAAAAGAAAAATAATATGAAAAATTTGATGCTAACTATCGGAGTGTTCTTCTTTGCGCTGACCATGCAAAGTCAAAGTGTAATTGGAAAATGGAAAACCATTGATGATGAAACTGGCGAAGCAAAATCCGTTGTAGAGATTTATGAAAAGTCAGGAAAAATATACGGAAAGGTTGTAGAGATACTGCGCGAGAACCATAAAAAAGATCTTTGTGTAAAATGTGAAGGAGCTGAAAAAAACAAACCAATTTTAGGAATGGTTATTATAAATGGTTTAAAAAAAGACGGTTCAGAGTATAACGGAGGAACTATTTTAGATCCTACAAGCGGTAAAAAATACAAATGTTATATTTCATTAGAATCTGCAGATAAATTAAAACTTCGCGGTTATGTTGGAATTTCTTTAATGGGAAGAACACAATACTGGACACGAGTGAAAAATTAATTCAAAATAATACATGCGAAAATTAGCTTCGATAATTTTATTCTTAGCCGCGGTTTCAAATAGTTTGGGACAATCTAAGAATTCGCCATTACAAATAAGTCATCTTACAGGTGACTTTTATGTTTATAGAACTTTTAATGATTATAAAGGAACTAAGATTTCTGCCAATGCTATGTATGTCGTTACAGATAAAGGCGTTGTGCTTTTTGATGCGCCTTGGGATAAAACACAGTTTCAGCCGTTATTAGACAGCATAAAAGCAAAGCACAATAAAGATGTTATTATGCTTTTTGGCACCCATTCTCATGAAGATCGTGCAGGAGGATTTGATTTTTACAAGAAAAAAGGAATCAAAACGTACTCCATTAAACTGACTGATGATATTCTTAAAAAGAATAATGAACCAAGAGCAGAATTTATAATTTCAAATGATACAACATTTACTGTTGGAAATCATATTTTTGAAGTTTATTATCCAGGAAAAGGACATGCTCCTGATAATATTGTAGCATGGTTTAAAAAAGAGAAAATTCTTTACGGAGGCTGTTTTGTAAAAAGTGCAGAAGCAGTAGATTTAGGTTATCTGGGTGATGCTGATGTTAAAGAATGGCAGAAATCTATAAAAAAAGTGCTGGCAAAATTCAAAAAACCGGATTATATAATTTCGGGACATGATGACTGGATTAGTAAAGAATCTTTAAATCATACTTTGAAACTGGTTAACGAGTATTTGGCTCAAAAATCTGTCGGAAAAAAGTAACTTTGCAATCCTATATATAGTACATGTTTTTTATCGAAGTTATTTTACCGCTTTCCTTAGCAAAAACCTTTACATATCGTGTTTCTGAGGCTGAATTCCATTTTATTAAAAAAGGAATGCGGGTAGCGGTGCCATTTGGTAAAAGCAAAATTTATACAGCACTTGTATTAGATATACATGAAAATGCGCCAACCTTATATGAAGCCAAAGAAATTCATCAAATTTTAGATGAAAGGCCAATTGCAACCGAAATTCAGATTAAACACTGGCTTTGGGTGGCTAATTATTATATGTGTGGTATTGGCGATGTATATCGCGGCGCTTTTCCAACGGGATTACTGTTGGAAAGTGAAACTATTGTTTCACACAAACCAGATGTTGTTGTTAATGATTCTGAACTTTCTGATGATGAATTTTTAATTTATGAAGCGTTACAGCATCAGAGTTCGCTTAAAGTTCAGGAAATAGCTTCTATTTTAAATAGAAAAAATATCCTGCCAATTCTTCAAAAATTAATAGCAAGAGATATAATTTTTCTGGAAGAAGAAATAAAAGAAAGTTATAAGCCTAAACTGGTTCGTTATGTTAAGCTGCATTCAAAATACGAAACAGATCAAGGTTTAGGAAGCCTGCTTGATATTCTGAAAAATGATAAACAAAAAGAAATTGTCTTAGCTTATTTTCAAATTAGTGCTTCAGAAAAAAAGCCTGTTACTGTTAAAAAATTAGTTGAGGTTTCTGGTTCGAGTTCTTCTGTTGTGAAAACCTTGGTTAAGAATGAAATTCTTGAAGAATATCTTTTGCAGCAAGACCGTGTTTTGTTTACCGGAGAAAAATCAGAAAAAGAATTATTGTTAAGTGAAGCGCAGCAAAATGCTTTTACAGCAATAAAACAAAGTCTTACTGAAAAAGAAGTCTGTTTGCTTCATGGTGTTACTTCGAGCGGGAAAACAGAAATTTATATAAAGCTAATCGAAGAATATCTGCATACAGGAAGACAGGTTTTGTATCTGCTTCCTGAAATAGCTCTTACCACTCAGTTAGTTTCTCGTCTGCGTCTTCATTTTGGAGACAAAGTTGCTGTTTTTCATTCAAAATACAGTAATAATGAAAGAGTTGAGGTTTGGAAACAGACACTTGAAAATTCTGAAAAAGCTCAAATAGTTATAGGAGCAAGATCGGCTTTGTTTTTACCTTTTAATGATCTTGGTCTGCTGATTGTTGATGAAGAGCATGAGCAGACTTTTAAACAAACAGATCCGGCACCAAGATATCACGCCAGAGATGCCGCAATTGTATTAGCAAATTTTCATAATGCTAAAGTTTTACTTGGATCTGCAACACCAAGTATCGAGACTTATTTTAATACCCAGAATGATAAATATGGTTTAGTAACGCTTACTGAACGCTATAAAAATGTTCGAATGCCCGAAGTTGTTTTAGTCGATTTAAAAGACAAACATTTTAGGAAGAGAATGACAGGACATTTTAGTGATCTTTTAATAGAAGAAATTACTGAGGCCTTGTCTTTGGGTGAACAAGTGATTTTGTTTCAAAACAGAAGAGGATATTCACCTATAATAGAGTGTTTAACCTGCGGGCACGTACCTCACTGCCAGCAATGCGATGTTAGTTTAACGTATCATAAGTTTAAAAATCAGCTGCGTTGTCATTATTGTGGATACGCTATTGCAAAACCTACGAATTGTCATAGCTGTTCAAGTATAGATTTAACCACAAAAGGGTTTGGAACAGAGCAGATAGAGCAGGAGCTGGCATCACTTTTTCCAAAAGCAAAAACGGCACGTATGGATCAGGATACAACACGCGGTAAATTTGGTTTTGAAAAAATTATCGATACCTTTAAAAATCGAGAAATAGATATTCTTGTCGGGACGCAAATGCTGGCCAAAGGGCTTGATTTTGATAATGTAAGTCTGGTTGGAATCATGAATGCTGATAATATGCTGCATCATCCTGATTTCAGGGCTTTTGAACGCAGTTTTCAAATGATGACTCAGGTTGCAGGAAGAGCAGGAAGATCTGAAAAACAGGGAAAAGTTGTTATTCAGACTTATAATCCAAATCATAATACAATTCAACAGGTTACAAACCATAATTATAATGGTATGTATAAGGAGCAGTTATATGACAGGCAAATCTATAAATATCCTCCTTATTTCAGAATTATAAAACTTACTATAAAACATAAAGATTTTGATAAGCTGAAAGAAGGCTCAATGTGGCTGTATCAGGTTTTAAGCCAAAATCTAAATATACCTGTTTTAGGTCCTGAAGAACCGGCAATCAGCAGAATAAGAAATGAATATATCCGAACAATTTTAATTAAGATTCCGCAGAATATGCATTTGGGTAATACAAAAAAAACTATTCAGAAAATATTGAATAGTTTTGAAGCTGTTGCTCAGTACAGATCTATAAAAGTGGTTGTAAATGTCGATTTTTATTAAAATTACGACGTTGACAAAGCTTTAACTAAATCTTCTTTTTTGTTTCGGCTAAGCGGAATTTTAGTGATGCCGATTTCAGCAAATTTACTATTGAAACGTTCAACTTTATCAATATTAATAATATATGATTTGTGAACGCGTATGAATTTGTCTTTTGATAAATCATTTTCAAAAGATTTCATAGTCGAAAGTACCAGGTTACTGTCGTCTTCAGTAACTACTCTCACATAATCCCCAAAAGCTTCAATCCATTTGATTTTTGCAGTGAAAATTTTAAGTTTTTTAAGGTTGCTTTTTATAAAAATATGCTCTCCTTCTTCTTCTTTAACTTCTTTTTTCAGTAAATGCATATCGATTGCCCTTTTTACAGAAGCATTAAAACGGTCTACAGCAATTGGTTTCTGCAGATAATCAGTAGCATCATAATCAAAAGCTTTTAAAGCATATTCTGCTTTAGAAGTAATAAATATAATCTGCGGTTTAGATTTTAAACCATCAAGAAAATCAAAGCCGTTAATAACCGGCATTTCTATATCAAGAAATATTAAATCGATATTATTAAGTGAGATACAACTTTTTGCTTCTATTGCATTAGAAAAATCCCCGATTAAGTGCAAACCTGGGTGATTATTAACTAATTTTGCAATAATTGTCCTCTGTATAGAACTATCATCTACAACAACACAGTTTAGTTTCATAACATTTAAATTTAGAATAAATTCAGGATAGCAGTAGTAAATGTATTATTTTTTTGGAAAAAAAACTAAAATGAGCGCATATTTTTTGCATTATGACGAATAAAAGGAAAAAAGTGTTGTATATCTAAATATAATGATTACTTTTGCACCCAATTTTAACAAATAAATTTTTTATTTATGAATCATTATGAAACTGTTTTCATTTTAAATCCCGTTTTATCTGAGGTTCAGGTGAAGGAAACAGTAACGAAATTTGAAGAATTTCTTACTAGTAGAGGAGCTGAAATGGTATCGAAAGAGGATTGGGGTCTTAAAAAAATGGCTTACGAAATCCAAAACAAAAAAAGTGGTTTTTACCATTTATTCGAATTCAAAGTAGCTGGAGAAGTTCTAATTGCTTTTGAAACTGAATTCAGACGTGACGAAAGAGTTATGCGTTTCTTAACTGTAAGTTTAGACAAACATGCTATTTCATGGGCGGAAAGAAGAAGAGCAAAATTAAAATCTACTAAAGCGTAATTATTATGTCTACAATCGAACAATCTGCAAAAGGAAAAAAAGACGGAGATATCAGATATTTAACGCCTTTAAACATTGAAACTAACAAAACTAAAAAGTATTGCCGTTTCAAAAAATCAGGAATCAAATACATCGATTATAAAGATGCTGATTTCTTATTGAAATTCGTTAACGAGCAAGGAAAAATTCTTCCACGTCGTTTAACTGGAACTTCATTAAAATACCAAAGAAAAGTTTCTGTAGCTGTAAAAAGAGCTCGTCACTTAGCTTTAATGCCATACGTGGCCGATTTATTAAAATAGTATATAAAAATCTAGTCGCTGGTTTCTGTTAAAGCAGAACCTAACTTCTAAAATATAAGGACAACAACATGGAAATTATTTTAAAACAAGACGTACAGAACTTAGGATTTAAAGATGATGTAGTATCTGTTAAACCTGGTTACGGTCGTAACTTTTTAATTCCTCAAGGATTCGCTACATTAGCAACTCCTTCTGCTAAAAAAGTTTTAGCTGAAAACCTAAAACAAAGAGCACACAAAGAAGCTAAAATTGTTGCTGATGCTAAAGCATTAGCTGAAACTTTAAAAGCTCTTGAAATTAAACTTACTGCAAAAGCTGGTGGAGAGAAACTTTTTGGTTCTATCACTAACATCGATATCGCTGAAGCTTTAGAGAAATCTGGTAATGCTATCGATAGAAAATTCATCACTAGCGGTGTTGTAAAACGTATTGGAAAATACAATGCTACAGTTCGTTTGCACAGAGATGTAATCGTTGAATTACCATACGAAATTGTTGCTGAAAAGTAATAGTTTTAAAAACTATATAAAAATCCCGATGCGAATCGGGATTTTTTTGTTTAATACAAGATCTATATTAATAATTAGAATATTGCTGGCGGTTTATGGCATATTGCTTAAGGCCTGCAGCGTAAAGCCTAAAAACAAATGAAATACGCTAGATTAACAAAAGAGCAATTTGATGAATTAAACGCTGAATTTGCCAGCTTTTTAGCAACTCAGGCAATTGATAAAGCAGAATGGGATTCTCTTAAAATAAATAAACCTGAAGTTGCAGAACAGGAGCTGGATGTTTTCTCTGATTTAATTTGGGAAGGTGTTTTAGGAAGAGCTGAGTTTTTAGAGCACTTTTCTAAAAATCATATTTTTTTATTTCAATGTTTTGATACTCATGTTCAATCTATAGTATTGAAATCATTAGTTCCTGAAACTGATTTTTTGACCAAAGAAGGTTTGCAGTGGTTAAGTGATAATATGTTTACTGAAAACATTGAAATGAAAGTAGGAAAAAAAGTGTTTACAGAAGAGAGAAATGCTTCTATTTTTGAATTGATTAAACAAGGGGCTTTTTTAAGCGATGGTCAATTATTTACGCAAATTAATACAATTTTAGAATCGTAGTGTGTAAATAGTTCATTTTCAAAATTTTATTAAGGGGTAAGCAGTATTGTTAAAATGTTTACCCTTTTTTATTTTTTTAACTTTTGTTTAGACTTTTTTGTTTTTTATTACCCGTATTTTTACCTCCTTTTTTAATAATATTCAAAAAATTAAGATTTTAAACAGAAATCAATAATTTGAATGTGTGTTTAATGATTATTGTTAAAATTCAATCGTTTAAATTAATTTATTGTAGTATTAAACCTATAATTATTAAAATTAACATAAAAATTATAATTATTTTAAAGTCCAAAAACAGGTGTTTTTTCTATTAAAAACTCCGTTTTTTCTTATATTCCTTCCGTTTTAGTAGTTTTCGAAATTTATCCTCTTTCAAAAAAATAAGAATTTTATGCTTGTTTTATTATTTTGTTTTTTATAATTTTAGAATAGAAAAGTTAAACAAAATATTGGCTCCCATTTTTATCATGTTTAATATAAAGCCAATTTAACTTTAAAAACAAAAAATAGGATAGTATAAATTGTAATTAATTAGACTTTAAATAATAACTTAATTCGCCTGCTTATGGAACTGACAATTACTTTTTTTATCAAGTTTGCATTAGGTTTTCATATTATTTCAGCTTTAATTTTTATTATTTTGAAGAAAACCAAACTTCTTCATCCTGTAAGTTTTGCTTCTCTTGCAAATAACTTTTTTCAAAAGTTTTCAATATTCCATTTTCATTATTTAAAATTTGGCCGACGACGTTATGTCGATGACAATATTCTGCATTAAATATTTTGTTTAATGCTAAACATTCTAATGTTTAATTTATTCAATTGTTGAGTTTTTATTTTAAAGTAATAAAATTCATAGAAAGAGTAATCAACTTTCTATAAGAGATTGAAAAGGCTAAATGTTATCAAATTAAATTCTCCCCTCCATAACTGATTTTCTTTAGGAAAATTATTTAAACAGATCACTTCATTAAGAAGATGGTGCGGATCAATATTGTCTAAAATTTACGGAATATTTTATTCCAAGAAGATAAAAATTTCTGGTTTGTATGTTTTTTAAAACATACGGTGTAATAATTTTTTTTTGAAAATTTAAACTATAGTCTTTATGTGCTAAGGATTTATTATAGGGTTTAACTAATTGATTTTTAACGTTTTTTTTAATTGCCTAAGCATACGTGCTTATCGCAGCAGGTGTTTTATTGTCCATTTTCTAATCTTCCAAATTATGAAAAAAAAATTTACTTTTTGTAGTCTCAGCTTCCAGAAGAGATTATTCGGACTATTATTTTTATTCTTATTATGCACTAATGCATTTTCGCAGACTATTTGCAGACCTGTGTCTCAAACTAATAGTCAGGGAGGTCTATTGTGTGTAGGTTTAAATGTTGATAGTCCCGCCAACGCTTATGACAGCGCTGGTTTAACAACTTTTGCAACCCTGACAAATGCTGTTGGTGTAGGTTGTTTCGTTGAAGAAACACTCACTTTAAACCAGACAGCAAGAGCAGGTGACCAGATTGCTATTTATTTTGGTACCGGAAATGGTTTGCTTGACGTAGGATTGTTATCTAATGCGTCTCTTCAGGCTAAATTTTCGGGTACAAATGTAGGTTCAAGTGTGGCTTTAAATAGTCCGCTGTTGAACCTAAACTTGTTAAATGGCAATACTGTTGCTGTGGCAAAATTTGCTGTGACAGGTGACACTAATCAGATTCAAATTCAGGTTGGAGGTTTATTAAGCCTTTTAGTGGGTTTAAGAGTTTACGATGTGCGTTTAGAATTTGCACAGCCTACTGTAACAGGTGGTTTAACACAAACTGTTTGTTCAGGTTCTACTGCAGCACTTACAGCGACACCTGCCACAGGTACAACACTTGCATGGTATAGTTCTGAGGCATCAACAACACCATTAGCAACAGGTAATACCTATACAACTCCTGCTTTAACTGCGTCAACTACTTATTATATTGGTATTTCGAGAGCTGCAGGCTGTGAGGGGAATGTTCGTGTTCCTGTGGTTCTAAATGTTTCAAATCCTGTTGCTCCTGCTGTAAATAATGCGGGAACTTCAATTTGTTCTACAGGAGCAACCCAGCAAACAACTTTGACACTTTTAAATCCTATTCCGGGAACAACATATTCCTGGTATTCCGGACCAACTGGCGGAACTGCACTTGCATCAGGAACAACTTATTCTCCTACGGTTTCATTAGGAACAACAACTTTTTATGTTGGAGGTTCTATAGGAAGTTGTGTGAGCCCAACTCGTACAGCAGTAAATGTTGTTTCGACAGCAGTGCCGGCAACGCCAACTGTTTTAACACAAAGTGTTACTATTCAATCAGGTCAGAATGCTACTTTAACAGCAACATCTTCTGAACCTGGGGCTCAATTAAATTGGTATGATGTTGCCACAGGCGGAACAGCGGTTGCTGCAAACACAGCTACTTTTACAACGCCAATTTTAACAGCAACAAAAATATATTATGTAGAAGCACAAAGCCCGAACGGTTTATGTCCTAGTGCTGCCAGAGTACCGGTTACTGTAACGGTTCAACCAGCTGCTTTAGGCGGATGTCTTGAAGCCAGCAGTCAGTTAACGGTTCAAAACGGATTGTGTCTACTGTGTAGTTCTGCAAATCCAAATAATTCTGTAGATGGAAATCCTGCTACAGCAGCGAGACTTAGTCTTCCGGTTGGGTTAATTAACGGATGGGTTCAACAGACATTACAATTTAATAATCCTGGAAAAGCAGGTGATATTGTAGATGTGGAGTTAGAATTACCAGGCGGTATTGCAGATCTTTCTTTATTAGGAGCCGTAAGTTTGGCAACTTATAACGGTGCAACTTATAATAATGACAGAATTGCTATTAATAATCCGTTAATTACACTTCAATTATTATCAGGAAATCGTTTTAGAGCCAGTGTAGTTGCAGGAGCTAATTTTGATCGTGTTGAAATTCGATTAGGAGGTTTGGCTACTGTTTTAACAACAGCTGATATTTATCAGGCAACTTACAGATATAAAGCGCCTGTAATTACAGGAAATACAACTATTTGCAGTGGAGCGACTACAACATTAACTGCGGCTCTTGCGGTAGGTGAAACTGTGAATTGGTATAATGCAGCTACAGGAGGAACTTCGTTAGCATCTACAGCTGCGTTTACAACTCCGGCTTTAACAGCACCAACAACATATTATGTTGAAATAACAAGAAATGGTTGTGTGAATAGTGAAAGAAATCCAGTTCAGGTATTGATACAAAATCCTGTACTGCCTACAGTTACTCCATCACCATCGAGCATTTGTAACGGACAGTCTACAACTTTAACAGTTGATATACCAGTTGCAGGTACTACTTATAATTGGTACGATGCGGCAACGGGAGGTAATTTAGTATTTACAGGAACGGCGTATACAACGCCAGCTTTGACTGCTAATGTAACATATTATGTAGAAGCAGTTGTAGGCGGTTGTTCAACTCCAACTCGTACTGCGGTTCCGCTGACAGTTAATCCTTTGCCTGCGGTACCAACTTTTGCGTCAACAGATGTAATTATACAATCTGGACAAACTATTACTTTGGCTGTTCAGAATCCGGTGGCGGGTGTTAGATACAATTGGTATGATGTTCCAACTGGTGGTGCTTCTGTTGCATTTGATACTACAACTTTTACTCCTAGCCCAGCTTTAAGTGCTAATAAAACGTATTATGTTGAAGCAGTTAATGTGGGTACTGATTGTACTAATTTAACAAGAGGTGTAATTAATGTTATTGTAATAGCTAATACAAGTACTTGTTTGCAAGCTGGTACACAGGCAACATCTACAGATGGTGTATTATGTGGTTTATGTACAGCACTTACTCCAAATGATTCTGTAGATGGTAATATTAATTCGTATGCACATCTTTCTGTACCGCTTGGAGTAGGCGGATTCATTCAGCAGCAATTGATTTTTGCTAATCCGGGTCAGGCAGGAGATATTATTGATGTGGAATTAGAAGTTCCAGGAGGTCTTTTAGATATCAGTCTTTTATCTAATATTACTTTGGCAACTTATAACGGAGCAACTTATAACAACGATAGAATTTCTGTCAATAACAATTTATTAAATATCCAATTGTTGTCAGGAAATAAATTTAAAGCAAGCTTTACTACAGCAGCTGCATTTGATCGAATTGAAGTAAGATTAGGAGGTCTGGCTACAGTATTAAGCAATTTATACATTTATCAGGCGGCATACAGATTTCCAAATGCAACTGTAACGGGTGCTGCAAATCCAATTTGTTCTGGTCAGACAGCTTCTTTAACAGCATCTTCTACAGGAACAGAAACTTTTACCTGGTATGATGCTCCAACAGGAGGAAATATTGTTGCAGTTAATCCAACTGCTGCATTAACTTCTACTACAACTTTTTATTTACAAGGAACACGAGGCGGTACTTGCGAGAATAGCTTACGTCAGGGAGTTACAGTAACTGTATTGCCAATTCCTACAGATGCTGATGTTGTAGTTGCAACCCCGGTTGAAGCTACTTGTACAGGGCAGGCTGTTATAGCTCCAACAACAACTATTGCAGGAGCAGAATTTAGATATTATACAGATCAAAATAAAACAACTCAAATTGTCAACGGAAGCGTAATTGGCGGTGTAACATTTGCAATAGATGCTGCTACGGGCGCACTTTCATTAACTGGTGTAACTGCTTCTGGAACCAATTATTTTGTTTCTATTTTAAATGGAGGTACTTGTGAAAATGTAAACGGTTCATTAAAAGAAGTTACAGTAAATTTACCTTCAACAACTACTTTGACAGTTAATGCTGCTTTGACAGGTTGTGGAAGTGCTAATTTAAGAAACGCAATTACTAACTTTGATTCAACAGGAAATACTACTTATACTTTCTATGATCCTTCAAATAATGTAATTACTTCAGATGCTGCTTCAAATATTACTGTAGGCGGGAATTATTCAATAGAAGCCCAGCTTACTGGTGATACTTGTCCTTCTGTTAGACAAACTGTAGCAGTAACGATCAATGCTTTACCAAGTATAGTGGTAACGAATCCACAGGAATCTGTAAATGTAGGTACAAATGTTACTTTACAAGCAACTTCTACAGCGCCAATAACTTGGTTTGATCCGCAGGGAAATGCTTTGCCAGGAACATCAACAGGTGTATTAAATACACCGGGAGTTTATACTTATACTGCAGTGGCTAATGACGGAACTTGTACAGCAACTGCAACAAAAATAATTAACGTTATAAACCTTAGCAGTTGTAAATCATTAACAGAAAGAGTTTATGCAACGGCACAGACATCTGGTTCAATAGTTACTGGAAATGTTACTAATGGAGGAAGTGCAGTTGATGGAAACCCACAGACTTATTCTACAATTACTACAGGTTTAGGACTTTTAGGAGTAGGTACAACATGGCAGAATTTAACCTGGCCAAGTGTTATTACTAAAGGAACGCCGGTAACGATTAAATTAGGATCTGAATACAGCTTATTGGCTGTTGGTCAAAATTTATCAGTAATTGGAACTATTGGAGGTGTTGATATTGGAGCAATGCAGTCAGTATCAGGATCTTTATTGAACTTAATTTCAGGGGATAATACTTATGAGTTCACTTTTGTTCCTTCAGATGCATCTGGACCACAAGCTTATGACGGAATTCGTATTCAGTCGGCTTCTGTTTTAAGTGTTGCTCAAAATACAAAAGTATTCGATGCTCATTATAATACATCAGTTCCATCTGTAGCATGTACTCCGGGAGATATTCGTGATATTTTCTATGGAGCAACAGATATGGGACTTCCAGTTGGGGCAGTTACAGCAACTGTAGGGGTAAGTGATGCATGGAATATTGCTGACAATGATATTACCACTTTTGCTACAATGTATAGTACAATTGGAGTAGCTGCTGCATCAGATTTAACTGTAGAATTTAAAACACCTTCAGTTGTAAGCGATACATTAAGAATTGTTGTTTCAAAACCAGGAACACTTTTAGATGTTAACTTATTGACTGGATTTTCAATTCAGCGTTATTTAGGAAGTGTTCCAGTTGGAGCACCAATTCAAAATACTAGTACATTATTAAGTTTAAGATTATTGCCGGGAAATACAATGGCAATGGTTTTGGTTTCTTCACCAACAGAATCTTATGACAGAGTAAGAATTCGTTTTGGAGGAGTTGCAGGAGTTTTAGATTTCTTACGAGTACATACCGTAGAAAGAGTAGCTAATACAACAGTTGTAGGAGCTGATCCTCAAAATAAAATAATAGTCTGTCCGGGTTCAACGATAACACTTCAAATACCCGAAGAAGCCTGTTCAACTTATATTTGGTACGATTCGCCAACTGGAGGAGCTTCGGTTGCAACAGGACCAAGTTTTACAGTTCCGGCCAATTTAACAGCAGGAATTTACAAATATTATGTACAGCCGGTACGTTATGGCTGTGAAGCCTTTACAAGAGGTGAAGTTACTGTTGAAGTAAAAGCTTCAGCTCCGGTAAATGCTTTAACAGATATTACTTTAAACGGAGGAACTACAACGTCAATTTGTTCTCCTTCAGGAACAGTAACTTTAGCAACAAGTTTAAGCGGAACACCAGTTGTAACCAATCCAGTTTACTATTGGTATAGCTTTAACGGAAGTACAAGTCAGTTAATTCCGGGAGAAACAACTGCACAATTAATCGTAAACGGATTAGCTCCGGGAACTTATACCTATTATGTAGGAGTTAGTTCAGATCAATTTTGTGAAACAGCTGCAGCAGATAGAAAACAAATTACGTTTACAATTCTGCCTCCTTCAATTGCAAATGATATAGTAGTTGATGATATAACAGTTTGTCACGATGTACCTGCTTCGTTAACTCCAACTGCACCAACATTAACAAATCCGGTATTTACCTGGTATTTGGATGCAGCTAAAACACAGCCAATAACAAATGGTGCAGTTATAGCCGGCGTTACTTATACAATTGATCCGGTTACAGGTGTTTTAACTGCAGTAGGTTTAACAAAAGCAGTAAGCCCAATAACATATTATGCTGCTGTTGCAAGTGCTAATACTTGTGAAAATCTAGCAGGAACATTGCAAGATGCAGTAATCATTATTAGTGATCCAAGTACACCAACATTAACAAATCCGGGAGATCAAAACTTCTGTTTGGTAAATGCACCAACTTTTGCGAGTATTTTACTAAATGAGTCTAATATTGCATGGTATACTGCTGCAACTGGAGGAACTCCAATTGCTTTAACAGATGCCTTAACAACTGGAGTTTATTATGTAGGTCATATTGATCCTGTTACTTTATGTGAAAGTTCAACAAGATTAGCTGTAACAGTAAATGTTAACGATCCTGGAACACCAACATTAGTAACAGCAGGCACTCAAAACTTCTGTTTGGTAAATGCACCAACTTTTGCCAGTGTTCAGTTTAATGAAACCAATATTGTTTGGTACACAGCATTAACAGGCGGAACAGCGATTCCATCAACAACAGCTTTGACAAGCGGTACGTATTATGCAGTAATCAGCGATCCTGCAACAGGCTGTGAAAGTGCAGTAAGATTAGCGGTAACAATCAATGTAAGCGATCCTGGCACACCAACATTAGTAACAGCAGGAACACAAAACTTCTGTTTGGTAAATTCACCAACTTTTGCAAGTGTTCAGTTTAATGAAGCAAACATTGTTTGGTACACAGCATTAACAGGCGGAACAGCGATTCCATCGACAACAGCTTTAACAAGCGGTACATATTACGCAGCGATCAGCGAT